>SMEK01000132.1_pt1 | contig 29704 bp, 26 predicted proteins | sample 2456371 | NCBI WGS metagenome assembly SMEK01 (sample SAMN10132590, study PRJNA489261) | soil metagenome | isolation source: day1 antibiotic-loamy sand soil ammended with composted manure from dairy... | place: USA | collected 2015-04-01
GATCACAGAATAGAAATTAAAAGTGATCAGGTACATGCGGTAGTTGATGTCTACAGTAAAACAGCACAGATTGCAGGCTGGAGCGTAGTCAATACTTTAAGAAATATTACCTCTCCTATTGTATTCTGATAAATTGGCCAGGACTTTCTCGCTCAGGCGGTCAAACGCCTGACGCGTCCGTCCTACTGACACTTTCATGCAGCGAACATTGGGATGGTTCAAAAACTTCTCTCCACCCAAAGCACCAATTGTATCGCAGAAACAAAGGTTGTCTCCTTCTATCCATTTGGCAAATGGCGCCTCATCCCATGCAGGAGACAACCCTGTGTTAAATAAAATCTTCCTGTTGCCTAACTGCTCAAACTCTTTTTCGTGCAATAGAATGATGTTCTTGTTGAGGCAGGTAAATACAGCCTCGCTTTGGGCAAGCAACTCCCCTAAGGGTAGGAATTGATATCCTTTTGCACGAGCTTCTTCTTTCTCACTTCTAGCAAAGTAGGAGACTTCTGCTCCAAAAAAGCTAAGTGCATCGGCAATCATGCCTCCTGATTTTCCAAGCCCTACTATGCCTGCTTTCAGTCCGGTAATCTCACGCGCTACCCCATCCCACGGCTTAGCAGGAGTTCCATCAGGATTGTTGCCGAAGCCATGCAGACAGCGCACTAGTTCACTTATTACATATTCCACCACACCTTCATCGCCATAATCACGGATACCGGTAACGGCGATCCCGCGCTCATTGGCATAGTAGATATCAACGTTGGCCGTTTCTGGAGAATATAAGGAACAGCACATGCCAATGTATCGTACATTGGGGCATTTCTCCAAAGCTTCCCTGCCCAAAGTGGAAGTGTAACTAAGCAATACTGCATCGGCATCACCTATCCGAGCGGCGATTTCTTCATCGTCTTTTGGAATGTCATCATAAAGAATGACCTCGTGTGCAAATGTTTCTAATTGTTTTTCAGCCGAAGGAATTAAACTCACCGGCTCAATGGCTACTAATTTTTTAAACATATATCAATTAACTCTTGCCTGCTGTCGCCAATGAGATGGTTAAGCAGTTATTGTTTTTCGGCTAAGAGGCGCTTAGCACAGTCTGAAGCGACCACTAACCCCCCTGCCATCATAATTATATCCTTTAATACCAACCTGCCTGCTCCCGACAAATACGGAAATCCATATTGCGGGGTGGGAAAGTCGCCGCCAAGATTAGGGACGTATACCTCGGGTGTGGTGATTAAGAAAGATAGTGTTACAATAGACATTCCAAAGGTGAGTAGCCCACCAGCCAAACCGACTTTAGGAAGCCATATACCCAGCAATGTCAATGTCCCAATCAAAATTATGACGACTCCTAATCCGTAAGCAAAGATATAGGTTCTGTTGCTAGTATGCCAATCTACGTTCTTCTGGACGGTCTTCCCTTCAGGATTCTTATACATTTGGTACTCGGGAGCTTCTTTACTATAGAAAAAAGACATAAAAGGGCTATTAGCTACAAACGGCACAATGCCATCGGCCTCATATTGGAAGGCTTTCAAGCCACCTATCCATGCCATGACTACAAAAATGGCTATCCGAATAAAATGAATAAACGAGGGTTGGTTTTCTGATAACAATTTTAAATACTTCTCCATTTTCTTTTTCCGCTAAGGTAGAAAATGGAACAACCGTTCAAAATGGATAAATCTGGTTTTGGCATAGACTATTTTGCCACAATGGATATCCCTACATATTCGCGATAGTGCAATGGAGAAAGTCCAACGTTTTTCTTGAAATAACGGCTAAAATAAAATTCGTCTTCAAAGTTTAACTCGGCGGCTATCTCCTTTATAGATTTGTGAGTAAGGTGCAGCAATTTTTTAGCTTCTAAAATTACCCTGTCCTGGATAAGCTGTGACGGGTTTTTCCCAAAATGTTTTTTTATTTTCTTTCCAAAAGCACCTGTAGACAAACAGAACTTTGAAGCATAAAATGTTGGACTCCTTTCCTTGATAAAATGCTGTTCTAACATACTTTGAAACTGAACCACTTCATGCATCTCTGTATCCTCGAGCTGTTTATCATTCAAGAACGTGTTCTTTTCTTTGCTACATAATGCCAGAATAAGCTGCAAATAGGCTTTTAAAATGGCATTGGAAAATTCATTGCCAGATTCTTTTTCATGTTCTATTTTGGCAAAAAATGAAAGAATGTCATGGTAGTTGTCGCTCTTGATGGTTATGTGAGGAACTAAATATATATTGTTGAAAAGCAGCCCATTGCATGCTACTTCTTTCTTGTGGTACTCAATACAGTAGAAATCCCCATGGAACTTCAGCACTTCGATGTCGATTTGTGCCGCATCGATCCATTGAAAATGCTGATAAGGTGTGAGGAATAATACCGTGTTGCCTGAAAAAGAATATTCAGTAAAGTCAACCAGAAAAGTGCCCTTGCCCTGAAATAGTAAGATCTGGTAGTAGGGAGATTGGGCAGCTTGAACAAAGTGAGCGCTCGATTTTTTACAAATTTCTATTTTGTTGTCGGCTTCCATCATGTAGGTCCTGCATAAATTAATCATTGAGATCCTGGCCCTGCACATATGGGCAACCTCAAGGCACAAAGGAAAGGCAATTTACAGAATGTATGCTACACTTATAGAAATGGAGGATAACCGGTTACACCGACAGTTGATGATTAGCGCATACAAATATATTCAACCCTCTAAAACAAAAGAAGCGATGGGTGAGCATCGCTTCTTTTGTTTTATGATATCGAAGACTTATCCATTCATAGAGATCAAAAACTCTTCGTTGTTCTTTGTACCTTTCATTTTGTCCAGCAAAAACTCCATGGCTTCTGTAGAAGACATGTCTGCCATAAACTTTCTGAGGATATATATTCTGGAAAGCTCTTCTTTGTCCATAAGGAGGTCTTCTCTTCGAGTACCGGAAGCAGGTACGTCAATGGCAGGGTAAACCCGCTTATTGGCGAGTTTTCTGTCGAGCTGGAGTTCCATATTACCAGTACCTTTGAATTCTTCGAAGATTACCTCGTCCATTTTAGAGCCGGTATCGATCAGTGCAGTGGCAATAATAGTAAGTGATCCGCCATTTTCTACATTTCTAGCGGCACCAAAGAATCGCTTGGGCTTATGTAATGCATTTGCATCTACGCCACCAGAAAGGATCTTGCCAGATGAAGGCACTACTGTGTTGTATGCTCTGGCCAACCTAGTGATGGAGTCAAGAAGAATTACTACATCATGCCCTGTTTCTACCATCCTCTTAGCTTTTTGTAAGATGATGCTTGAAACCTTTACATGTCGCTCTGCTTGTTCGTCGAAGGTAGAGGAAACTACTTCAGCATTTACGCTTCTGGCCATATCTGTAACCTCTTCAGGCCTTTCGTCTATCAAAAGTACGATAAGGTAAACTTCAGGATGATTCTCGGAAATGGCGTTGGCAATTTGCTTCAACAATACAGTCTTACCCGTTTTAGGTTGCGCCACAATCATTCCTCTCTGGCCTTTACCAATTGGAGAGAAAAGATCAAGAATTCTTGTGGAGTATTTGTCGGGAGTAGTGCTTAGATTAAGTCTTTCTTCTGGGAATAGAGGGGTTAAATATTCGAAAGGCACACGGTCTCGTATTTCTTCCGTTGTTTTACCATTGATAAATTCAACCCTTAAAAGAGCGAAATACTTCTCTCCTTCTTTTGGTGGACGGATTTGACCTCTCACGGTATCACCAGTCTTTAGTCCAAAAAGTTTTATTTGCGATGGCGATACGTAAATATCATCGGGGCTGGCTAGATAGTTATAATCTGATGACCTTAAAAAGCCATAACCATCTTGCATTATTTCTAATACCCCTTCGTTTTCAATCAATCCATCAAAGTCTTTTATGCTTACGGTTGGTTTCTTGGGCTTTTGTTCACCACGGTCGTCCCTCCTTTCCTCACGTTTTTGGTGTTTTTCTTGAGTTCGTGCATCAGTATTGTCTTCTGCGGCTTCCGTTTCTTTCTTAATAGACTCCCTTTTGGGGAAGCCCTCTCTTTTGGGGATTGACGGAGCAGACGTTGAAATTTCTGGAGCTTCGCCGCTCACTTCTTTCTTGAATGACTCCAAAAAGTCTTCAGTTTTGTGGTGAGGCGTGTCTTTCTTCTCTGCAATCTCTTGCTTTGCGCCTTCGTTTACGGCTACATTTTCCCTTTTTACCCGCAGTCTTCTTCTCTCCTCATTCCGGGGTTTATCAGTATTGATTTCTTTTTCGTTTCCGTCTTCCTTGCTTTCTAAGGATTTGACAGGTGCTTCCTTTGAAGTTTTCACGGGGAGGTCGTGGTCGGGTAGGATGGCTTGCTGATCAAGTATCTTGTAGATCAGCTCTTTTTTGGGTAATTTCTTGAAATTCTTTACGCCTAAATCTTCAGCAATTTCCTTGAGCTCGGAAAGTAGCCTCACATTCAATTCTTCAATGTTGTACATAAAATTTTAATTAGGACTTTGACCTAGCGGAGCTATGGTTAATGAGTTGATAATAAATGATTGTAAATGATTGATTTTAGGTTCTAACACTAAAAGGGTATGAACATGTAATGCTAAAAGTTCAATAGATGCTCCTGTTAGACATTGCAATTATATATTAACGCAAAATGATTGTCAAGAAAATAAAATAATTAAATGATATTTCAGGAGGTCTGATTGAAATCAAATTCAATTGTTCAAAGTTACGCTAAATTTGCCTTATTTTGCAAGACCTAAAATCAAAAATAATGTTACTAGTATCTTATATAAAAGAAAATAAAGAGAAAATTGTTCACGGTTTAGAGAAAAGAAGACTAAAAGATGCGGAAACCCTCATCGACAACGTCTTGGAGTTGGATACCAAACGGCGAGAAACTCAAACGGAGCTGGATAAAGTATTGGCCGAATCGAATGCTATATCTAAAGCCATCGGTGCTTTAATAAAATCTGGGAAGAAGGACAAAGCAGAACAGGCCAAAACTCAAACGGCTACATTGAAGCAAACCGCTAAGAATTTATCGGATGCCTTGGCTGGATATGAAGAGCAGCTCACCGCTTTGCTTTACAACATCCCCAATGTGCCACATGAGAGTGTACCAGAGGGTGGAGGTGCAGAAGATAATGAAATGGTAGAGGAGTGGGGAGAGTTGCCCACAATTGGGGGCGATGCATCGCCACATTGGGAGTTGATCAAGAAATATGACATTATAGATTTCGACTTGGGTAGCAAAATCACTGGTGCGGGGTTCCCAGTCTACAAAGGTAAGGGCGCGAGGTTACAAAGAGGCCTGGTGAATTTTTTTCTGGATCAAGCGCTTGAAGCTGGGTATTTAGAAGTTCAACCTCCTATCGTGGTGAATAAAGACTCAGGGATAGCCACTGGCCAGTTGCCCGATAAAGAAGGACAAATGTACCACATTGGATCGGAGGACTATTACCTTATCCCGACTGCTGAGGTTCCTATCACCAACTTGTACAGAGATGTTTTGCTCTCCGCAGACCAGTTGCCGGTTCGACATGTGGGGTTTACTCCATGTTTTAGGAGAGAAGCGGGCTCTTGGGGAGCCCATGTTAGAGGACTTAATCGCCTTCACCAATTTGATAAGGTGGAGATTGTCGAGATACATAAACCGGAGAATTCTTACAAGGCTCTGGAAAGTATGAGACGATATGTTCAAGGATTGTTAGAGAAGTTGGAACTCCCTTATCGTGTGCTTAAACTTTGTGGTGGGGACATGGGCTTTACTTCTGCCCTTACATATGATATGGAGGTGTATTCAGCAGCGCAGAAAATGTGGCTGGAGGTCAGCTCCGTCAGCAATTTTGAAACCTATCAGGCTAACCGGCTTAAGTTGCGTTACAAGCCTGAAGAGCAGCAAAAGACACAATTGCTGCACACCTTGAATGGCAGCGCCTTGGCACTGCCCCGTATCGTTGCGGCCATTTTGGAAAACAATCAAACAAGCGAAGGGATTGTAATGCCTAAAGTGCTAAGGCCTTATATAGGATTTGACATCCTGGATTAGTTTGCTCTGTTTTCAAAGTTGACGCTTGATATTCAGCACAAAAACTACTGATTATATGAGACAATTTAAATTAAAAACAGCCTTGCTTATGTTTGGACTTTCTACATCAGGCATGATATCTGGTTGTAGCGAGCAAAAGAGTGTTAGTGAAATACATCCCATCGCTACAGTAGAAGCTTATCCAGAAACCAGGAAGGATACAACTGTGACGGATACTTATTTTGGTACCATAGTGCCAGATCCGTATCGTTGGCTAGAAGACGATAACTCGGAAGAAACAACAGCTTGGGTGGAGGCACAAAACAAAGTAACCCAATCATTTCTCGATCAGATTCCTTTTAGGGATACACTCCGTCAGCGGATAGAAGAACTGTGGGACTATGAAAAAGTAGGGAAGCCTTTTAAGGAAGGGGGGAAATATTATTATTTTAAGAATGATGGTCTTCAAAACCAGAGTGTTCTATATGTTGCTGAACATCCTCACGATGAGGGAGAAGTGTTTTTTGATCCTAATGAATTGTCTGAAGACGGCACCGTTTCTTTAGGCAGTTATGAGTTCTCAGAAGATGGTAGCCTTTTCGCATATTCTATATCCATTTCTGGTTCAGATTGGCGGGAAGTTTATGTGATGGATGCAAATACTAGGCGGAAACTAGAAGACAAAATTGTAGATGTGAAATTCAGCAATATTTCATGGAAGGGCAACGAAGGGTTTTATTATAGTAGCTATGACAAGCCGACTGAGGGCAGTGAACTATCAGGGATTACCCAATATCATAAATTATTCTACCACAAGTTGGGTACCCCCCAAAGTGAAGATGTGCTTGTTTTTGGTGGCGACATAACCCCACGAAGGTATATAGGTGGATATGTGACAGAGGACCAACGCTACTTAGTAATTACCGCAGCTGAGTCTACAAGCGGGAATGAACTTTATGTGCAGGATTTGACAAAAGCAGGTAGCAAGATTGAGCCGATCATAACAGGTTATGACAATGAGTCGTATGTGCTGTATTCCAAAGGAGAAGAACTTTATATCCACACCAATTTAGACGCTCCGAACAATAGGGTGGTAAAGACCAGTATTAAATCTTTGTCTTCAGATCAATGGAAAGATGTGATCGCAGAGAAAGATATGGTCCTGTCGTCCAATACCGCAGGTGGAAAAATATTTGCCACCTATTTGGAAGATGCAAAGAGCTTGGTGGAACAATATAGCTTGGATGGAAAGCTAGAAAGGAAAATAGCATTGCCTGCAATTGGTACCGCTAGTGGCTTTTCTGGAAAGGCGGAAGATAAAGAAATATACTTCTCATTTACTTCCTATACTGTACCGACTACAATTTATAAATATGATATAATATCTGGGGAGGTAACCCTGCATAAGCAGCCAGAAGTGAAATTTGAACCAGACGATTATGAAACCAAACAGGTATTTTATACAAGTAAAGATGGTACTAAAGTGCCCATGTTTATTACTCATAAGAAGGGGATAGCTTTGGATAGCGAAAATCCGACCTACTTGTATGCATATGGTGGGTTTAATGTCAGCTTAACACCAGGTTTCAGTACGTCCATGATCGCGTGGCTAGAAAATGGAGGGGTTTATGCTGTTCCCAACCTGAGAGGAGGAGGAGAGTATGGCGAAAAATGGCATAAAGCAGGTACGAAAATGCAAAAGCAAAATGTGTTTGATGATTTTATAGCAGCAGCCCACTACCTTATCGATAATAAATACACTTCATCCGATTATTTGGTAATTGCTGGCGGGTCTAATGGCGGTCTCTTGGTGGGCGCTACTATGACGCAGGAGCCTGAGTTGGCTAAGGTAGCGCTGCCAGCAGTGGGAGTAATGGACATGCTTCGATACAATAAGTTCACCGCAGGGGCAGGATGGGCAAGTGACTATGGTACTGCAGAAGAGTCAAAGGAAATGTTTGATTACCTGTATGGCTATTCGCCTGTTCATAACATACAGGAAAATGTTGCATATCCTGCTACATTGGTTACTACGGCAGATCACGATGATAGAGTAGTGCCGGCGCATTCTTTTAAATTTGCCGCTACCTTGCAAGAAAAGCAAGGTGGAAAAGATCCTGTACTGATTAGAATAGAAACAAAAGCTGGCCATGGAGCGGGTAAGCCTACTTCGAAAGTAATAGATGAACTTGCGGATAAGCTTTCTTTTGCATGGTACAATATGGGAGTAAATCCCTATAAAAAGTAGTGAGATGACTATTAGGGAAGGGAATCAGGAAGACCTAGAAGATGCGCTAGCCCTTATTAGGGAACTGGCAATATTTGAGAAAGCGCCTGATGCTGTTGAAAATACTATAGAGGATATGATCAAGGACGGGTTTGGAGAAAGGCCCGTCTTTGAGTTCTTTGTAGCCGAGGTGGATGGAAAGGTTGTAGGGCTAGCCCTATATTATTACAATTATTCAACCTGGAAGGGCAGGAGCCTATACCTGGAAGACCTAATTGTGAAAGAAGATTATCGTGGTAGAGGAATAGGTAAAAAGCTTTTCGAAAGGGTTTTATTAAAAGCAAAAGAAGAACGAGTAGGAAGGATGGACTGGCAAGTCTTGGATTGGAACACATCGGCTATTGATTTTTATAAAAAGATGGGTGCCAGGCTTGATGACGAATGGATTAACTGTCGCTTGACAAAGGCCCAAATTCAGCACTTTGAAGGATGAAATTTGCTCTGGGACATCCATCTTATTGCCAATAATATTACATCGGTAACCTTCACCAAAGTGCACAGTCAAATATAGCATTGTATATGCTATTTTTGCCTAAGAATTAATTGGCTTACCTGATGAGAAAGTTATACCTTCTAGCACTTATTTTTATCCCATTATACTTCCTTTCCTGTTCTTCAGGAAAAAAGGCGTATGAAAGCGGGAACTATTCTGAGGCTGTATTGAAGGCAGTCAATCGCCTGCGTAAAAATCCAGATCATAAGAAGTCGAAGGAAACCTTAAGGAAAAGTTATCCACTTGCTGTTACATTGTTAGAAAACAATGCAAACAATACATTGGCAGGGATTAACCCTTCTAAATACAGGGATGCGCTGAGGATGTATCAGGAGATCAATAGCTTAGCAGATGAAATTAGGAGGTCTCCAGGAGCGTTGAAAGTTATTCCTAGCCCCAAATATTATGCGGCTAAAGTGGATGAGCTCAAACGTTTGGCAGCAGAGGAAAGCTATCAAAGAGGCATGGTAGCCTTAAATAGAAACACCAGAGAAGATGCCAAGGAAGCTTATTTCTTGTTTCTGGAGACACAGGAGTTTATGCCCGGTTATAAGGATGTTCGTCAAAAATTAGATGAGGCAAAGTTTGAGGCTACCATAAAAGTTGTGATAGAGCAGATACCAGTTCCTGCGCGATATGACTTAAGTGGTAAGTACTTCCAAGATAGGATAGAAAGTTATTTGAGTTCCCAGTTTAGGGCGAGTGAATTTGTGCGCTTTTACACGCCTAAGGAAGCGGGACAGTTGCCCTATGTGGATCAATACCTCCGTCTACAATTTGATGATTTTGTGATAGGAGAAACCCATACTGAAAAGGTGATTGAAACTGTAACGAGAGATAGCGTCGTGGTGGCTACAGTCACCGAAAACCGAAAGAAGCGAGAGGTTTACGGAACTGTAAGTGCTAAGCTTACAACTTACAGCAAGCAAGTCATTTCAAGAGGGTTGTTTAGCATGCAGATCTTTGATGCCCAAAACAATACTGTATTACGACACCGCAAGTTCAACCCAGAGTTTGTGTGGTACTCCTCCTGGGGCAGTTTTAATGGTGATGAGAGAGCATTGACGGATGAGCAATTGGCCATGTGCCAAAGAAGCGAAGTCCCAGCACCGCCTCCACAAGAGCTTTTTATTAGTTTTACTAAGCCTATTTACGATCAATTGATTGCGGAGCTCAATTCTTATTACAACAGATACTAGCTGGAGCTCAATCGTACTTAGTTTTTTTGTAATGTCATCCTCTTTGTGATGCAGCGGGGTAGTTCTTCTTCGTAATGAGTTACATATATTAACGTTGTGTGGCTTGTTTCGCAAATGGCATCAATGATATCCCGAAAATAGGCCTGTTGTCTTGCGTCAAGGCCTTGGCATGGCTCATCCAAAATAAGCAATGGAGGGTTCTTGATTAAGGCTCGGGCCAGTAGGCAAAGCCGTTGAGTACTCGTTGAAGTATCTTTAAAACGATGATTAACATAGGGTTCAATACCTAAAAATTCCATCCATCTCAAGACTTGAGCCTTCTTCTCTGGTTGGCTTTTTCTGAACAAACCCTGAGTGTCATAATATCCTGACTCTATCACATGGCCACAAGTGTTTTCGATCGGGAAATATTGGTATAGTTCGGGTGAAACAAATCCGATTTGTTTTTTAATGTCCCAAATGCTTTCCCCAGAACCTCTTTTTTTGTCAAAGAGGGTGATGTCGTTAGCATATGCTTTAGGATTGTCGCCTGTTATCAAGCTGAGCAAAGTGGATTTTCCCGATCCATTTGGTCCAGATAACGACCACCGTTCCCCTTGCTTCACTTCCCAACTGATATTGTCAAGCACCTTATTCGAACCGTAACTTACAGATACCCCCACCATTTTTATGATCGTCTTGAATTGATGGTGGGAAGATGGGGACAAAAGCCCATTCAGCCTGTGGGTATCTAGTGAAGGTTTTGCATCCTCTTCATTGTATTCAAAGTCTTCTCTTTTGGAAGTTTGCACTATTTTCCCTTCCCTTAAAACAGCCACGTGTGTTATGCAATCCGGTATTTCCATGGGGGATGTAACCATAAGGATTGTGATACCACTTTTGATGATGGCATTCAATATATCGTTGAAACGATGACGAGTGTCAACATCGAGTCCCATTAAAGGATTGTCAAGCATTAATATTTTTGGGTTTCTTAACAAAGCCCCAGCAATCAAGAGCCGCTTTGTTTCGCCGTTAGATAGTTTAATTACTTGACTATCTTGTAAGTGAGCAAGATCAAGAATTTCTACCGCTTTGTCGTAGTCCCACACTGGGTCTCCGACCTTGTTTTCTGCTTGTATCGCGCTTAAATATTGCGCTACTGTTTGCGCATCTTCAGCATCATATGTGTTATACCGCTGTTGATAATAGAAGGAAGTAATGTTCGCTAGATTACGAAAATTATGCTTGGCGCCAATGGTGGCCAACAAGTTCTTATGCGTGAAAAATGGATCTTCAATGGATTTATGCCGATATGGCTCAAAATAGTTTCTCCCTATCTTCCCATCATTAATAAGAAGACTCCCTTCGATGACTTTCAGCAAGGCTGTCTTTCCTGAATTGTTCTCACCCACTATAGCCCAGTGTTCGCCCTGGTTGATGCAAAAGTTGAGATCTTGAAAGATTGTTTTATTGTTACGACGTAAAGTGACGTTTTTTAAGGATAGGAGTGATTCTGTAGACAACATTTTATTGTAATTTATCAGCAATTGAGCCGAGGGAGTTCAAACAATCTGCATAGATATAGCGATCAATGCTTAAGTTCTTGTGCTCCTTTGAGCAAAGGGTCCTAATGCAATTGATGTTAGGGGACATACTCTAGGACGGTCCTAAAAGCAACATGTTTGTTTCTGTACCGCTCATTATGCTTGGCCGCAAACGCCGGTGCATGTTCATTCAGATATGTGTCGAGATGGGCCAAAGATTCTACGAAATACTGAACGGAGTAAGTGCTCCCTTCATTATGAGGTTCATGTAACAAACGAAAGATTCTATTCTCGATAAAGAGACCCGTAGCTAAGATTTCAGGGATGTGTTCATGCTTCATCCAGTGAATCCAGTCTTGCTCTATATCGCTGTCAATATTTACGGTTACATTGTATAGATACATCCCTAAATCTTTAAATTGAATATTTATGACCATGCAAATATACAGACTATATCGCCAGTTTAGAATAGTAGCGTATGCATCTATATGGTTTTAAAATTAATTTGAAGAAAGAATTTCAATCTCTGTGAATTTTGTGCAAACCTTTTTTATAAGTATGCCGTATAATTAATTGCTTTTAAAGAAGAGAGATTTTTTCAACTTAAGTGATTTTGTTTTTTAACATCTAATCTTTCATTTTTTCGATTTAAGTACTTTTTAAACTTTTAGTTAACATTTTAATTTTTTGCGATTTGCCAGACGCAGCTTATGTGAACGGCATGAGTATTACTTAAACCCAAAACCACTAACACTATGACAGCATTAGAATTCGGTTACTCTCTTAACAAGATGACAAAGTCCTTGAAACCATTTGCACTTAGACTTACCAAAGACGTGGAAGCGGCTAATGACCTCCTTCAGGAAACAACATTAAAGGCTTATACAAACAGGGAGAAGTTTGCGGATGGAACAAATTTGAAGGCTTGGCTTTACACCATAATGAAGAATACTTTCATAACAAATTACCAAAGGATGGTAAGGCGCAATACTTTCATCGATACAACTGACAATTTGCACTATTTAAATTCCTCCAACAACGTTACCTCTAATCTCGCCTACTCCAGTTTTGCTTTAAAGGATATCAATAAGGCCATCAAGAAACTTGACGATGCATACAAGACGCCTTTTATGATGCATTTTAGAGGCTTTAAGTATCATGAGATCGCCGACCGTTTAAACATTCCAATTGGTACTGTTAAAAACCGCATCCATATAGCCAGGAAGGAGTTGAAAGAAAAATTGCAGAACTATGCAACGCAATAATTTCTTCTAGACCACAAATTCAAGAGGGGCACCTATATCAACAGGCGTCCCTCTTTGAATTAAACCCGTTCGTTGGAATGTATAGGGTAATACTTCAAAATTATGATATGCGTCTTGGTTTAGTTTGCATTCCTCAAAATTTGCAGTAAATTAGTTAGTTGATATAGTGCATTAAATGCCGGCGTCAACTTCTACGTTATTAAATAATAATAGCTTTTTGGAATATAATTGTGATGTAATATTTTTTTCATAACAGTCATATTGTATTTATTGGCCTATATTTGTAAAGGAAAACTAATTAGACAACTGTAAAATGCGATCCACTTCATGAGACTTAGTAGGATTTTAGTAATTGACGATGATGAACTGAATAACTTTGCCTTGGGCAAATTTCTTGAATCTTATATTGCTCCTTCGAATTATATTGTCCAAACAAATGGTTGGGAAGCAATCGAGCATTTAGAAAGGTGCAAGCAAAAAAAAGAAACTGCTCCAGACATTATCTTTGTGGACTTGTCCATGCCCGATATGGATGGTTTTGAATTTTTAGGTTATTATCAGAAGAACTTTCACGCTGCCCTTCCAAAAACACAACTGATGATTTTGACATGCTCTACAAGAGGTGCTGACGAAGAGAAAGCCTTGGCATATTCTTGTGTAAAAGGGTATCTGAGTAAGCCATTGTCAGATGAAAAAATGACTCAAATTTTAGGAGAGGAAGTTTAGATACTTTGCCTTAATTTTTTAGCGATATTATTTTTTTATAAAGGCAATCGTTGCAATATTTTTTATTTCATTTTTGGATTAACAAAGGAGAGTATTCTAAATCCTATGCATGAATACATCTTCCCGAATTTTATTTTTTACTTGATTATTCATTTAAGGGATCGCCAGCTCCAACTGCTTTATATTAGTTTCACTGTAAACATGGAATATTCATGAAAGACATAGCATCATCTCTTAGTCTCATCGTAATTGTCTGATATTTTCTACCTTTACGGCGGAATAAAAGACGATTTAAATTATGCAGAAAATTAAGATTGGGATAGTAGGTTATGGAAATTTGGGCAAAGGTGTAGAGTTGGCGATTAGGCAGAACTCAGACATGGAACTTGTAGGCGTATTTACTAGAAGGGATCCAGAAAGTATCCAGACTGTTGCTGCACCTGCCTATCCTTATAATACTATCAGGGATTTTGTAGGAAAGATAGACGTGATGATCCTATGTGGAGGAAGTGCTACAGATCTTGCTGTTCAAACACCTGAAATTGCGCAGATGTTTCATACTATAGACAGCTATGATACCCACGCAAAGATTCCAGCGTATTACGATGAGGTTAATAAAATCGCATCCGCCTCCCAGCATACAAGTATTATATCGGTAGGTTGGGATCCAGGCATGTTTTCCATCAGTCGGTTGTACAACAATTGTATCTTGCCACAAGGGAAGGACTATACCTTTTGGGGAAAAGGGGTGAGTCAGGGACATTCGGATGCTATCAAGAGAGTACAAGGAGTGAAGGCTGCCAAGCAATATACCATTCCGATCGAAGATGCTGTAAACAAGGTTAGGGGAGGTAAGAATCCTGAACTTACTACTAGAGAAAGGCACAAACGGGTATGTTATGTGGTAGCTGAGGAAGGACAAGATCTCTCAAGAATTGAACAGGAAATAAAAACAATGCCTCATTACTTTGCCGATTATGATACTGCCGTTCATTTTATTTCTGAGGAGGAAATGGAACGAGAGCACAATAAAATGCCTCATGGTGGTTTTGTAATAAGAAGTGGTGTGACGGGTGAAAATGCCGAGCATAAACAAATCGTTGAATATGCACTCAAGTTAGATTCCAACCCAGAGTTTACGGCTAGTGTGCTGGTTGCTTATGCGAGGGCAGCATATCGCCTTGCAAAAGAGGGTATCCATGGAGCCAAAACAGTATTTGATATTGCCCCTGCATTGTTATCACCAGTTGCAGGAGATGTCCTTAGGGCTCAATTGCTTTAATATGTAGCATTAAAAAGGGTAAACCACGGGAATGAGAATGGACGCTATTATCCATAATATTAAGTTTAATGGCGTTCCTACTCTAATATAATCCATAAAACGATAGTTGCCCGGGCCATAGATCATGGTGTTTGTTTGATAGCCAATTGGGCTCATAAAGCTTAAGGAGGCAGCAAAAGCAACAGCCATTAGAAAAGGTTTAGAGCTCAAATCCATTGTGTGGGCTATGGCTATAGCTATGGGAGCCAGTAATGCAGCTGTAGCATTGTTCGACATTACATTTGTAGACATGAAAGTTATGAAGAACAGTCCTGAAAGCACAGCATGTGGTCCGAGTGTTCCTAGACTATAAACGATGCCATTACTGATCACATTAGCAGCGCCAGTTTTTTCTAACGCCGCTCCCATTGAGAGCACTCCTGCCAGCATAAAGATGACCTTCCATTCTATCGAGGTGTAAGCCTCTTTTACGTTTATTACCTTGAACAGGACGAGTAAGATCACACCAATTGTGGCACTTAGTTCGATAGCCACTATTTTTAGTGCAGATGCTATGATTACTCCTGCAATAATTAATACAGCTGGGATTGTTTTCTTATAGCGAAATTCTGAAGAGTTCTTCTCCGATATAATGAGGAAATCTCCACTTTTTCGTAGAGACGATACCTCATTAGGCGTGGCTAGAAGCAATAGTATATCACCTGCCCTTAGCGTTGTTCGGCCTACTTGTTCACCGATAACACCTAATCTATTGCGAATGGCCAATACCCAAGCACCATAAATGACACTGAAGTTAATTTGTTTCAGTGTTTTTCCGTCCAAGACAGAATTTGGAGTGACAATCGCTTCATACAGCTTCCCTGTATTAGAGGACAATCCCGCCTCACTGAATTTTCGCTCTTTTTTGATCTCAAGACCTTCTTGAAAGCTAAGCTTCTTCAATGTTTCTACATTGCATAGTATCGTCATGGTGTCGCCTGCCAAGATATCTGCGTGGCCTGTTGCTTTTATAGACCGCCCATCTTTTCTGGTTATAGCTAGAATTTTCACACGGAAAATTTGAGCAAGGTCAGAAGCCGCTATTTGCTTGCCCACATCTTTAAAGCGGGCATCTATGATTAGCTCGGTTAAATACTCTCCCAAGTCAAAGTCTACTGCTATGTCTTCGTTGAGCTTTCTGTCGGGCAGTTTCTTGTGACCCCAAATAATCATGTACAATACTCCGACTGCCAACAAACAAACTCCTACAGGAGCCATTTCGAACATTGTAAAGGCTTCCTCACCCTGTCTCACTGCTATTCCGCTCACAAGTATATTGGTAGAAGTGCCAATAAGGGTGCAGATCCCTCCCAATAAAGCGCCAAAAGATAGCGGCATCAGTAGTTTAGCTGGACTTATATGGGTGTCTTTTGCTACTTGTAGGACTAGGGGCATAAATAACGCAACGACTGCGGTGTCATTGATAAATGCGGACAGCAAACCGGAGGAAACCATGATGGTAATGAGGCAGAGAAGATAGCTTTTTCTGCCAGTCTTTATCAAAAGATTACCTAGGCCGTTAAGAACTCCTGTCTTGAACAACGAAGCACTAATAACAAACATGGCGCCTACAGTAATGGTGGCGGGATTGCTAAAGCCACTGAATCCCTCCTCAGGAGTGAGAATACCAGTGGCCATCAGCAGTGCCATAGCAATTATGCTAACAGTGTCGACCGATAGTTTCTCTGTGACAAAAAGAATCACTGCAAACGAAATAACGACCAAAACGAGAGCTATTTCGTAATTGATGCCAAAAATCACAGCTTCTTCTATTTGCATTTAGAGCTAGTCTATTGAAAGAGGGCGATAGGCGGCATATTTTTTTGCACGCTTTGACTAAACAAAGGTTGCGATATAAAGTTTAAACAATTTTAAAAAGTTAAAATTTCAAACCAAAGTCTAAGCTTATAAGGTCATGTTTTAACTTGAAATCGTGGTTTTCATATCTTTTTGAGGCAGCATTTATAAGCCCTCTGGAATAACTGATGCCAGCAAAAGCGGTAGAACTTACGCCCAATCGATACTCTACGCCAAAGCCTGCAATTACGGAAAAATCGATCGCTCTGAATTTTCTGACAAATGTATCTCCACTGGTGTTTTTTTCATCAATCTTAATTTCTGGAATACCACCTACCTGGAAATATAAGCGCGTATCTAATGCTAATTCATTGGTGAACATCTTGAGTGTGGCTGGCAACTGTAGGTATTGAAGCTTATAATCTTCCGATTGTTCTATCCCACTATCTCGAATGGTAATGCCAGCCCTTTTTGGGGTGTATAAAAGCCCAGTGCTGAAGTAATAATTCTCCATTAAGAAAAAGTCAACAATAGGACCGAAAGATGCCCGAAAACCTACTCCATCTGATGTGGCGCTGATATTATTATCATCGGAAGCTACCCGGTTTACAGAAAGCATAGGTGAGATCTTAACGCCTATCTGTGTCTGAGCCTGGGCTTGATAGAATAAACCCATCAAGCATAAAAGTAAAAAAGATCTTTTCATATTTGTTTTATATATTTAGCCACTTAAAATTAGCGTGTTTAGACAAAATGTTCTGTACTATTAATGATATCAGAGCGTTTATTCAAACTCGAAATGTTTGTACAAACTTAGCAAATAGCTTTTCTTTTATAAAACCATGTATAGAATTTTAGTTTTACTTATCTCCCTATTAGTTTTTGGCTGCCAACAGAATCGAGAAAGACGACCTGATGTAAGTCAAATCTCGATAGATGTGGAGGTGAAGCGATTGGAGCATGACCTTTTTGGCATAAGCAGCAAAGAGGATCTGTATGAATTCTTGAATTCAAATAAGGTATTAAAAGAGCAGTTCTTTTATGCCGACCAATATCCACATGACTCTATTTTAGTGAATACGCTATACAACCTTATAAATGATCCCCATATAGATACCTTGTACCAAGAAACCCAAGCCACATTTGGCGATTTGTCTGATCTTGAGGCTCAGTTTGCAGAAGCATTTCGTTATATCAAATATTATTATCCAGACTTCCAAGTCCCAGAAATTCAGACCATTGTTACTGGTTTTGGCCGAGATATGTACATTTCGGATAGTGTGATCATCGTTGGTCTCGACTATTATATCGGGAAAGGAGCGACTTACAGGCCTATAGACATACCTCAATATATATTGCGGAGGTATGAGAAGGAGTATATTGTTCCTTCCTATGTATTGCTTCTAAGCAGTAAATACAACAAGATCAATGTGGAGGATCATACGATGTTGGCAGATATGATTTTTTATGGAAAGGCATACTATTTTGCTAGTCAGATATTGCCAGATGCGCCTGATTCAATTTTGATTGGCTATGAAAGCACGTCCATTAAGGATGTAAATGAAAACCAACAGATAGTGTGGGCGCATTTTGTAGAGAACGAACTGCTATATGAAACAAGCCATTTTGTCAAAAAGAAATATTTGGAAGAGCGTCCCAAAACACTAGAAATAGGGAATAAAGCTCCAGGAAGGATCGGCGTTTGGCTAGGTTGGGAAATAGTGAAACAATATATGCGCAATCACCCTGAGGAGCGTCTGCCTGACCTGATGGAGACAAAAGATGCTCAGCAGATTTTTATGAAGTCGAGGTACAAGCCGATTCTTTGATCTTCATTTCGTGGTTCTTGTTGAACACTTTAAGTAGCTTCTGGATCTGAAGATCTTTGGAATAATAGTGTTCTGCCACACTTCTTGCACTTTTTTGGTAGCTGAAGAGAAGGTTGCGATCCTTTATAAAAGGCATGAGCTTTTCTACAAAAGTTTCTGGCTTGTGTGGGTCGGCATAAAAGCCGCACTTATTCAATTCGGTAATTTCCCTCAACCAACCACTGTTATTGAGAATGATGAGCTTGCCGGCTGCCAGGCCATCAAAAAACTTGTTGGGGCTGCCAGTTTGAAGCACCGGAGCAGGAGCATATGAGATATAAACCGCATCTGTGATGTTCAGTATCTTTTTGAGGCCCTCCTTGCTTTGATATGGGAGGAAAGTAATATTGCTGATTTTTTTTGCTTCAGAAATGCGTTTGATCCGATCGAGCTCCGAGCCATAGGCCACGACTAAAAACCGCACAGGAGCCCTTTGGGTTTGACAAGATATAGCGGCATCTAAAAGGAATTCAAGGTGATTGGCCCTTCCAGCGGCACCCATGTAGGTGACCACAAAGGTGTCTTTTACATCAAATAAAATCTCATGACTTTCCTCTTTGCATTCCATTTGAAAAAAAGAACAATCAGACATATTGGGGATTAGGTAAACGTCCTTGTTGGGCACTACAGCTTCTACGTGATCACGTATGCCGGGAGACATCGCAATGATCTTATCGGCGTCTTGGTATATCTTGCGTTCTAAGGCATAAAGCATCTGTTTCACAAGTCGATTTCTTATGAAACCCATTTGGATAGGAGCGGCTGGCCATAAATCACCGATTTCAAAATAATAGGGAATATGAAGTCGGACTTTTACCCATAAAGCAATTAAACCGACAGTAAGAGGAGTAGACATGGCATAACAAACATCTGGCTTTTCCAACTTGGGGATTAACTTGCAAGCATGATAAACAAACTTCCCAAAAGCCTTGATCCTTTGTCCAAATCCGAGATGATTGTCATAGTAAACAGGTAGATAATGTACCTTTATTCCATCAATGGCTTCGCTTCGATAAAACTTCTCATTCCATGAAGTAACCATCTCCACCGAATAGCCATTATCCACAAGACCTTTGGCCAAGTAATAGGATCGAATGGAACCACCTTCATCAGGTGTTTTAAAGTATTGATGGATGTACAGTATCTTCACGCCTCACAGATTGTTGTGCTATTGTAGAATTAATGTTTTCTACTTTTTTGTTGCTAACCCCTTCCTCAACCCTAGTTTAGGGAGTGCTTCAAAGTTAAAGTAAAGCATAGAACTTATTGAATAAAATATTTGTGATTCTTTTCATAGTAACGGCAAAAGGAAGTAAGAGGGCATATTTCACACTTTGGTCTACGTGCAAGGCATATATAACGCCCGTGAAGAATGAGCCAGTGGTGCGCTAAAGGAATATACTCTTCCGGTATATGCCGAACCAATTGCTTTTCTACTTCAAGTGGTGTCTTTGCAGTTTGTGTAGCAAGACCAATACGTTTTGATACTCTAAAAACGTGGGTGTCAACGGCCATTGTCGGCTGTGCATAAATGACCGAAGCAATCACATTGGCAGTTTTCCTGCCAACACCTGGTAGCTTTTGTAGGTCACCTACTGTGTCAGGCACTTCTCCGTTAAACTGCTCGACAAGCATTTTTGCCATGCCCAAGAGGTGCTTGGTTTTATTATTGGGATAGGAGACGCTTTTGATATAAGGGAAAAGCGTGTCGAAATCACTGGCAGCAAGATGTTCGGGCGTTGGAAAATCCCTGAACAGCGCAGGGGTTACCATGTTGATCCGTTTGTCGGTACACTGTGCACTTAGTATTACAGCAACCAATAGCTCATATGGGTTGCTGTAATTGAGTTCAGTTTGAACATCTGGCTGGTTTTTGGAAAAATATGCTAGAAAAGCTCTAAATCGCTCTTGCTTTGTCATGCTAATAAGGATTAAGCATGCAAATCTAAGGATTTTGAGTAAGCCATTACATTGTTAATTATTTTTTCATCGGGGTCGCTGATTGCCCTTCCTAACTGCCTTTTTATAAAGGAGAGTTCCTGATATACTTTTAATAAGTTTTTATCGCGTAAGAGCGCACTTTCAATACTGGCGCTTTCCTGTTCCGATGTTTCTCCATAAAGATATCGGACGATGTCATTTGGGGTAAATATTTTGATCATAGGCTATATTGTGTTTTTGCATCTTCTTCCTCAGGTTGATGAGGGCGTAACGCATTCTCCCTAAAGCCGTATTGATGCTGACACCCGTAGAATCGGCAATTTCTTGAAAGCTCATATCCATATAGTGTCGCATTATCAATACCTCTTTCTGGGCATCGGGCAGTTCTTGAATCAATGCTCGAAGTTTTGCATGCGTATCTTTTCTTATTTGAACTGACTCTATAGAGTCTTCAGAAAACTCGATGGTATTAAAGACATTGCTGCCATCTTCCATTACAATGGTTGGGTATCGCTTGGCTTTTCTGAAATGGTCAATGGCCAAGTTATGCCCTATACGTAAAATCCATGGAAGAAATTTCCCCTCTTCATTGTACTTCCCTGATTTGATAGTGTTAACAGCCTTTATCAAGGTCTCTTGCAATAAATCCTCGGCTTTGTATTTGTCTTTGACAATGAGATAGATCGTGGTGTAAATCCTCGACTTATGTCTCTTGATCAATTCTTCAAAGGCCTCTTCGTTACCATTCTTATATTGCGATACCAATTTGCTATCGCAAATAGAGTACTTCTTCATGTAATTCTAATTTAGTTAACGTAGAGGTTTACTTCATATTGTCAAGTTTAGGGTTTAAAAAAGGTTGGTGTGAATACAATAATAGCCTAAAAGTGCGTAATTACAAATAAGTTGAGATTTTTTTTGCATGTTTTATGTTTTTTTATGAGCAATTTTTCTGCCAATACAGCATAAAGTTTCATGGCTTTGATATAAGCTTGTAAAATGCTATACATTTGCATCTATAGTGAAGAGCAATCGAACCTCATAATATGTCAACAGACACCCCAATTTCCCCAACAGCTACCGATAGTATTGATACGCTTGACCCACAAAAATTTATCATTATTAAAGGAGCCCGTGTTAATAACTTAAAGAATATCAATGTAGCAATCCCCCGAAACAAGCTTGTTGTAGTAACCGGCCTTTCGGGTTCAGGAAAATCATCCTTGGCATTCGATACTTTGTTTGCTGAAGGACAGCGCATGTATGTAGAGAGCTTAAGTTCATACGCTCGTCAGTTCTTAGGCAGAATGGAAAAACCAGAAGTAGACTATATAAAAGGGGTTTCTCCGGCTATTGCTATTGAACAAAAAGTATCTACTAAAAACCCCCGCTCCACTGTAGGCACGAGTACAGAGATATATGACTATCTTAAATTGCTCTTTGCCCGAATTGGCAAAACGTATTCGCCAATAAGTGGAGAATTGGTAAGGAGAGACACTGTAACAGATGTAGTCAATTTTATATTGGGACATGAAGAGGGGACTAAAGTAGTAATACTAACCCCCCTAAAGGTGGCAAGAGGAAGAAAGATAAAGGATGAGCTAAATATTCTTTTGCAGAAGGGATTTACGCGGATAGTGATCGGGGAAGATATGAGCTTTATAGAGGAGGTGTTGGAAGAAGATCGGAAGGTGTCTGCTAAGGATGAAGTCTTTATACTAATTGACAGAACAATAATTGCAGACCACAATGAAGATGCGCAATATAGGCTGGCGGATTCGGTTCAAACGGCCTTCTACGAAGGGGAAGGTGATTGTATTGTAGATATATCAGGGTCTGGAAGATGTGTTTTTTCTGATAGGTTTGAGCTGGACGACATAAGGTTCGAAGAGCCCACAGTAAACTTCTTTAGTTTCAACAATCCTTACGGGGCCTGCAAGACATGCGAAGGATTTGGTAAAGTCCTAGGCATTGATGAAGATCTCGTAATACCAGACAAGAGCCTTTCAATATATGAAGGGGCTATCGCTCCTTGGAAGAGTGAAACTATGAGCGCATGGTTGTCACCTTTATTGAGAAATGCTGCAGAGTTCGAGTTTCCAATTCACCGGCCCTATGGCGACCTTTCTGAAGAGCAAAGACAGTTGATTTGGACAGGGAATAAATATTTCAAGGGATTGAATGCTTTTTTTGCCCATCTTCAATCGAAAGCACATAAAATACAGTATCGAGTATTGCTTTCAAGATATCGAGGGAGAACTGTTTGTCCAGATTGCAGGGGGTCAAGATTGCGCAAAGATGCTGCCTATGTAAAAATAAGTGGACAATCCATTATGGATATAGTGCTCATGCCTTTGAGTCAGGTTAAGCATTTCTTTGATAATATTGAGCTCAATGAGCATGAGACTAAAATAGCAGGGCGCATTATCAAGGAAATTGGTAACCGGTTAGAGTATCTAGATAAAGTCGGTCTTAGCTATCTCACTTTAAATCGTATGACTAGTACGCTGTCTGGAGGAGAGTACCAACGTATCAAGTTGGCTACTTCCTTGGGGAGTGCATTGGTGGGTTCTATGTACATACTCGATGAGCCAAGTATCGGGCTTCATCCTCGCGATACTCAAAAGTTAATAGATGTACTCAAGTCACTTCGTGATATCAAGAACACGGTGGTAGTAGTGGAACATGAGGAGGAAGTAATGCAGGCTGCCGATCAGATAATTGATATTGGGCCAGATGCGGGTTCCCATGGCGGGCAGTTGGTTTTTCAAGGGACATTGGAAGAGTTAATAAAAGATGGCAATACCCATACGGCTCGTTATCTAAGTGGACAAGATAGGGTGGAAGTGCCAAAATTGCGCCGAAAGGCAAAGGACTCAATTACTATACATGGTGCCAGAGAGAACAATCTCAATAATGTAACGGTCAAGATTCCCCTTGATGTCTTGGTGATGATTACGGGTGTGAGTGGCTCCGGAAAATCTACCTTAGTCAAGAAAATATTGTATCCAGCCGTAGGTAAAATCTTAGGTACGGTAAGTGAGGCTACTGGAAAATTTGACAAGCTTTCGGGCGATTACAAAAAAATCTCCCAAGTGGAGTTCGTAGATCAAAATCCTATCGGAAAATCATCTCGATCCAATCCTGTTACCTATGTGAAGGCATATGACGCCATCAGGCAGCTTTTCTCAGATCAGCCTGTGTCGAAGCAAAGAGGGTATAAGCCTGCTCATTTTTCTTTTAATATTGATGGAGGACGTTGTGAGGTTTGTCAAGGAGAAGGGGTCGTGAAGATCGAAATGCAGTTCATGGCTGATATCCAACTTACCTGTGAAGCCTGTGGAGGGAAGCGGTTTAAGCAAGAAATATTGGATGTTCAGTATAAAGGCAAGACCATTGCTGATGTGCTGGACATGACGGTGGACGATAGTATAGCGTTCTTTGATGGGAGAGATGCCATTGTAAGCAAACTATTGCCTTTGCAAGAAGTCGGTCTAGGTTATGTGCGCTTAGGTCAATCTTCGAGCTCATTGAGTGGTGGGGAAGCCCAAAGGGTTAAGCTCGCCTTTTATCTAGGGAAAGGGGCGCACAATAAAGAAAAAATTCTTTTTATTTTTGATGAGCCAACAACCGGATTGCATTTTCATGATATTAAAAGGCTATTGAAAGCCATTAATGCACTAATAGAACAAGGCAACAGCGTCCTGGTGATTGAGCATAATATGGAAATGGTAAAATGTGCCGATTGGATCATCGATATGGGACCTGAAGGGGGAGAGAAAGGCGGTCAGGTATGTTTTGAGGGAACACCTGAGGAGATGGTTAAACTACAAGATAATCACACTGCACGGTTTCTGAAAGAAAAGCTTAATGTATAAGCTAAGTTTAACTAAATATTCGGAATCTTTTAAGTTAAGGCAATTTATCGGGATCGTAGTAGTTATACTATTATAATTGAATTAAGGTGTGTTATGAGATATTCAGCAATTATTTTGTTTTTGCTGCTTTTGGTATGGACAGTGCCGAGTATGGTGCAAGCACAGACTACCACTGACCCGGACGCTATTTTCCGTCCGTCTTCACGAGAGGCTCAATCTGGCAAGGCAGAAACAAAGGCAGCACCTAAAAAGAAAACATCCAATAGAAACTCCTTCGACCGACAATTAGATCAAAAAAAGAAGGAGTTTGAGAAAAGGATGAAAGACAATGCTAAAAAATACAGAAAAATGGAAAAGGAGATGAGGAAACCTCAGTATTCCGATCCAATGTATTTTGGCCACAAACGCAAACCTAAAAAAAGACCTCCAGGCAAACAGAAATTCTGTAAAGAATGTGGCATGAAACATTAAAGACTGAAAATGCTAAAACGGAAAGCAGGAGAAGTGATGACATCACTCGTTGATGCCTTCTTTTCTTTTATCGTCATCTAATATTAATGACATTACGTCTCTGTCCTTATCATAAAAAGCTTGAGCTAAAAACAATTTCTAATGCTGGAAAGGCCTATTCCTATTTACTAGGGGAAATTGTAGCGCTTTCCGTAAATGGACTCTATGTATTTGAAATACCAATATAGCTCGTAGTTTAAGTCCAAGCCATAATCTTCTGAAAATTGATAGTCGATGTAACTCCCAAATGGGCCTCTTCCTCCTGTAGAATGAAATAACTCATTCCATGCCGTAACATATTGCTTGTTTTGTGACTCGTAATAAGTTAAAGAATGAAAGTTAATCGGTTTGGCGTTTGTTGCGAACCATGAACGGAACTGAGGATCGATGATAATCAATTCATATTGTTCGCCCTCATCTTGCTCTATTATAAGATTGTTTGAGGGATTTCTATCCATTCCCGACTGTGTTGCACATCCCATGGTCAACCATCCTATTAAAAATACAAATGTTATAGTTTTCATAACGATGGGGATTTAATTAAAACATAAGTACAAGTAACACCCTAAGACTTACCTTCTATGTTTACATAACGCATAAGTTTTAGAGAAGTATGGGAAATTGACAAAATAAGTATAGTTCAATTTCTGATGAAGGGCAGAAATCCTTTCCATATAAGAGTAAACAGCAGCATTATAGGAGTATCACAAAGCTGTTGTGCTTTTTCAATTGATATGTGTTGTAAGTAACATTTCTTCAAAAAACACCAAAAATGCTAAGCCGTTCCCCTGTATTTTTATACTTCTATTTTATTGGATTTTCACAGGGGTCCTACAAAATAAAAACAGGTGTGTAATCATCTTCTTGTTAAACTGTTTAACGACGAAGATCAATTTTTTCTTCTATATGAAATGGTGTTTTGTTTTCTTTCTGATGTTCGTGGCTTTTCTTTCTGGCACAGGCCAGGACATCCTCAGCCATAATCACTTTTTTCTTAATCCCTATATGTATAATCCGGCCTTTGCTGGCAAAGAGAACAGGGCCAATTTAGCTTTGAACCATAGACAGCAATGGACTGGAATAGAAGATGCTCCAGTAACTTCTTATATCAGCTTTGATATTCCAGTGGAGAGTAGGGTGAACCTAGGTACAAAGTTGATTAATGAACAGCGAAGTATAATGAATAATACTGCGGTTCTATTAACATTGGGCTATACAGCACCTTTTAGCCAAGACAATAAACACGGCCTTTCATTTGGCATCTCGGCAGGCATAATGAAGCAGTCTATAGATAAAGATGGATCTTATAACTATGATGACCCAGCCGTGATTGGGCTCTTAGACAACAGAACCCATTTGCTCGGAGAGTTTGGAGTACGCTATCGCTTTTATGACCTCAATATAGGGCTTGCCTTGCCTACGCTATTCTCCCCCTATTACGCTTCTGACCATGTTCAGTTTGATCCTTTGCAAGAAGTATTGTTTATGGCAGATTACAATTTTGTGATCTCGGAAAAACGGGTAGACTTCTCACCACACTTTATGTACCGATTGGGCAATAAGCATTATACACACTTTGAAGTCGCTGGCATCTTTCAATTCTTTGACACTTTCTGGACAGGTGCGGCTTTCAGACAGAACTACGGTACTGCTGCACTCATTGGACTGAACTTGGGCAAAGATATCAGGCTTGGCTACGCTTATGAATTTGCCACGTCAAAGATCAGTGGGGTATCGAATGGATCTCACGAAATACAGTTTTTGCTAGGTTTGGGAGATCCTAATAAGGTCAAACGGCTTAATCCCCGATATAAACATTAATCGTCTTTGCTATGAAAAGATTTATGTTTTTTTATATGCTTATTGTGGTGGTATTATTTGGATACCTTCCAGTAGCAGCACAGACTAGCTGCATCGCTCCTGAAATAGGGCCTACAGGCGAATTGTTCTTGTGTGGAGACAATACAATAAAACTTCATGCGTCTTCTGCAGCTTCGTCTTACCAATGGTACAAAGACGATGTGGCTATTGCTGGCGCGATATCAAGCACTATTATCGCTTCAGATGAGGGAACGTATAAAGTGACTGCTTTTTATGGTGATTGTGAGGCTACCTCTGAAGTGAAGCAAATCCACCGTACTTCGAGCAATGCTACTCCTAGTTTGAAGATTAAAGCAGAAGGTAGCTTTCGATTTTGTGATGGAGAAAGTGTCACTTTAAGCGTTGAAGGTAACTTTACCGACTACTACTGGAGTACAGGGGAGCGTAGTGCTAGTATTGTAGTGGATCAGGAAGGCGACTATAGCGTCGAAGTTTTTATAGGTGATTGTAGCGTCCTCGGGGAAGCGACAGTAACTTCACTGGCGTTGCCCAGCATAGAAATTATAGCTTCGGATACGGTTTTCGCTATTGGCCAATCAATAGAGCTTCTAGCGCTTGGTGCGCAGGACTTAGAATGGTTTCCTTCCGAAGGACTTAATCTTTCCAAGGTAGCCAACCCCACCGCTACTCCTACTCAAACTACTACTTACTTTGTCACAGGCATAAGTGCCAATGGTTGTAGGGATACTGTGGCTATCACCTTGCATATGGACATGCAGCCTAAGCATTTGTCTCCTCCTAAGGTCTTCTCTCCTAATAACGATGGTACTGACGACTATTGGCATATCGATAATATAGAGGACTATCCAGGATGCCAAATAGTGATTTTTAATCGACAGGGTATGGAGGTCTTTAAGGCTCAGCCTTACGAAAATGATTGGGGAGGAATCTACCGAGGAAGCCCGTTGCCTGAAGGAGATTATTATTACATCATTCAATGTGAGGGAAATGGCAAACCTAAAACTGGAAGTGTCATGATTGTAAGATAGATCCATGAGGATACCCTCTTAGAGTGTTAGAAAAGATGCCACGAAGCTACTGGGATCTCTCTAGCATCGTGGCATTCAGATTAGCACTATATGCTTAATCCTCTATGATCTTAAATTCTACTCTTCTGTTTTCTTGTTGCCCTGCAATATTCAAGTTTCCAGGTACCACTGGTTTGGTTTCTCCATATCCGATGGCCTGCATTCTTTCTGGGGCAATGCCTTGCTGGACAAAGAAGTCACGAACCGCATTCGCTCTTCTTTCCGACAGTCTCTGATTGTATGCATCGTTGCCATAGCTATCGGTATGTCCACCGATTTCGATTTTGATGTTCTGATTTTTGTCTAAGAACGTAGCAATTCTTCGCAACTCAGGGAATGACTCATTTCTCAAAGTGGATTTGTCGAAATCAAAGAAAACATTGTTCATCACAATAGTTTGCTCTTTTTCTACTGGAACGAGGTACAAGTCTTGCGTTACCTCCTTATATTCTTGCAGCTCAGTCAAATCAATATTGGCACTAATGGATAGGAAACCTTCTGCTTCAGCCAGGTAACCGTATTGCTTTCCAGAAGGTAGGATTATTTCATAATTGCCAGTGCCTGCTTCAGATCGTGCTATCCCTATTTCTTCTCCTTCAGGCAGCTTCTCATAGAATATTTTCGCTTCTATAGGTTCGTTTGTTTTAGCATTGTAAACTCTTCCTTTTACGGCAACCACAGGGGCCGGCTTGTAGAATACAGGCAGTTCTACTCGGAAGATGTCCATGTTATCTTCAGTGATAGCCCTAGAATAGTAGGCGTATTGACCTGAGGCAGGTATATTAAAGAACTCATCATCCAGCTCGGAGTTAATCTCTGGCCCTAAATTCTGAGGTTCTGACCAATTTTCCCACGTATCGTCCAGCCTACGGGTTACATAGATATCGCTGCCCCCATAACCACTAAAGCCCCTTGATGAAAAATATAAGGTTTCATCATCGGCAGCCAAAAACGGAGCAGATTCTTCACTGGCGGTATTTACTGTGTTTCCTAAGTTTTTGGGCTCTGTCCATTTGCCATCATCTTCCAGAAAACTCACGTACAAGTCACGGTCGCCATAGGAGTCTTCACGCTCAACTGCCATTATAATCGCTTTTCTGTTGTTGGCCATATAGAAGTTTGCCTTATCAGAAAGATTGTAGTTGTTGGGGATCTCCAAATTTTGTGGCTTCGACCAACCATCGGCAGTTTTTGTACTTATGGATACTCCGGCTGCCATTTTACCGTTGGATTTGTACTCATTCCCAAGGAGCAAAACCATGGTATTGCCATCGGGGGTAATGGAAGATATGAAGTTGGGGCCATCGTTATTCAATACCGAACCAATATTTTGTGCCTCCATCCATTCGCCTGAAACAGTATCCATCTCTGAAAACCATATGTCTTCGTAATCCTTTACCCCTCCTACATTGCCAGGGTGATTTCTTCTGCTAAAGTATAAGGTTTTTCCGTCGGGAGAAATCAAGGGGCGCATCTCAGAAAACTCAGAGTTTACTTTTTCACTTAGCCTTTCAGGGTTCAAGCTAGTATTCATGATGTCCGCTACATTCACTTTTACTTCTATTGGGATGTTAGAATCAGAGATCCCGATAGCGTCTATGCTTATATAGCCTGGTACCGATCTTCCATCTAGTTCTACTTTTACAGCATTTACGCTGAAGGTTGTCATTTCAAAGAAAATATTCAGTAACCTGCCTTGAATACCTGCTGGCTTTGGTTCAAAGTCATACACCATGGTTTCGTTACCCTCCTCATCGTATACAAAAACCCTTCTTACCGATCCTGGGTTGTAAGACTCTCCTATGGCAATCTGCTGTATAGGCATCGGATTTTCATATCCTACTTTTATAAATTCAATGCTGTTAGGGTTTCGTGGTGTCCATGCATTGGGACTTTCTCCTGTATTCGGCAGCACATTAGGCTTGTGCAAGATCTGCTGGGCGGAATATTGCTTATCACTCAGTTGAGA
>SMEK01000134.1_pt1 | contig 29582 bp, 28 predicted proteins | sample 2456371 | NCBI WGS metagenome assembly SMEK01 (sample SAMN10132590, study PRJNA489261) | soil metagenome | isolation source: day1 antibiotic-loamy sand soil ammended with composted manure from dairy... | place: USA | collected 2015-04-01
TGACTTTAACACCTATACACCAGCGATCAATGAATGGCTTTTTTTATTTTTTAGGGACGATATTGCTCGCCGCCAGTAGCCTTTATACAAGAGGCAGCGGTTTTTATTTTTAGGGATAGCTTTCATTGTATTAGGTATAATACTAATGCCGGATTTATCCCTGATTTTATAGAAGGATTTAAGAATGGAATTGGTTATTGGACTAAACGTTAAAATAACTTTTTTGGAAAATGAACAAGAATAAGTATATATATTTTGCATTTTCCTCTTCTACTATTTATTTGATAGTATCCATAATACACATTGGAAATGTTGGATCTTTTTACAGTTCCTTTTTACATCTTGTAACAATAGCCTTGCTAGCAATTTTATCAATCATTTGCACTAAAAGAAGTGTAAAGATTTGCCTTACTACTCCCTTTTTTACTAGTATATCGATATTTTTCATTATTGAGTCCTTAAACGTAATAGTAATCAAAGGAAGCGAACTTATATCCTATGATTTTATAAGATTCTTGTTTGTTTTTACGGTCTTGATTTACATGTATAATTTCAAATCAATCAAGCAAGCTATCGTCTAAGCAATATGATGCAATAAAACTTCTTAAGAAGTTTGTCGATGAAGATTTTTACCACATTCATCAACTACATTATATCTCAGAAGTTTGCGGCATGGGCAGCAGTTTGTTGGTGAAAACACCAACAAAGGGGTTGGGGCGAAGAGTGAGTGCTTTCACCATAGTTGACTCATGAAATCCTTTATTACATCCCAATTTGAAAAAATCACAAAACCCACTAAAAATGAAACAATTATAACAATGGAATCCTTATTTTTATTAAAAAATGCTTTCATACTGGTTAATTTTAGCAATAGAATTTTATTTCTCTAAAGATAGTAATTCCTACTCCCCTTCCTTCTTCCGAAAATAAAAAATAACGGCACCCACCGCCAAAGCTACTGCGCCCGCTAAAAGGTTAGCAACCGTGGCGCTGATCAGAAAAATCAGGCAAAGCACAAGGGCTAAAATGGGAATAAGATTTCCGCCTGGCAAGCGAATGGCGTCCTTTTTATGTCCAAACTTTTTCCGAAGGATAGGGAGTGCTGCAGCAGTGCCAATATAGGTGGCTAGCCTAGCAATAAGGGAAAGCATGGCCAACCCGACAAATGAGCCGGACAGCGCTAGAACCAAGGCGAGCGCCGATTGAAAAACAATAGCAACGGCAGGAGTACGGTATCGCGGATGAACCCGCGCAAAAATTTTGTGTCCATAACCGTCCTTCGCCAATGCATAAAGGTACCGAGGCCCCACAAGTGTAGAATTGCCTGTATTGCCAAAAATAGAAACCATGGCGCCAATCGTAATGATGGCAGCCAACCATGGCCCTGCAAATAGTTCGGAAGCCTCCGCCAATGGAGAGTCTGAACTGGCTAAGTTGGGCAATGTACCTACGGCTATCAACTGCACCAATGTATAGATCACCGTTACTAAAAAAACCATCGTCAACAGCGCAAAGGGAATATCCCGCTTGGGATTCTTAAACTCTCCAGCAGCACCCGGTGTGTTTTCAAAGCCACAATAGGCAAATAGCAACAACAGCACGGCCTGGGACATGGAGTCAAATGAAACGGAGGGAATTTCGGCAGCCAGTAAATCTTTATCTACCGCAAATACCCCAATGCCTATAAAAAGCACCAAAGGGATAGATTTGATAATGGTTAAAGCTACAGCCATTTTTGCCCCTTCCTTCACACCAATAACGTTTATCCAAGTGAGCAAACCTAAAGAGAGCGTGATGACCAAGGCGCGCCCCCAACCTTCTGTGGCACCGGGCCATAAATACCCAAAGGCCAATGCAAACCCAACAGAAAGAGAAGCAACAGAGGTGACCCGTGCCAACCAAGTCATCCACCCTACTTCAAACCCTACAAACTCTCCAAATGCTTCTCGAGTATAAAGATAGGCCCCTCCGGGCTCATCAAAATAGCTGGCCGCCTCTGAAAAGCACAAAACCAGTATCGCTACCGCACATCCCGCCAGCAACACAGCCCAAATACTGATGGGCCCCAGAAGCAGAGCGGCAGCTGCTGGCAGTAAATAAACGCCGGAGCCAATAACATCATTCAATGAAAGTCCCACTATTTGCCAACGGCTAACGGCCCTGATTAACCCTGTAGATGATTTTGTAGATTTGGAGTCACTCATGAAATGCCTTTCATTTTAGGATTAAAGCAATCAAGGCACTCGCATAAAAGGCTGCCTCAAATGCTTATGATTATTTCCGGAAGATTTTCCTGTTTCCCATTATAGAAGGGAAGGTAAGCATACAAACTTAAAAAAATATGCTGCCAAATCTAAGGAAAAAGCCTGAAAACCTAAGATGGTGTTATTTGGTAACGAAAGATATCTTGCCCAAACCAACGTCCAAGTCGAAAGTAAGGAGGTTCTTCGCATTCTCCTTATAGCTACTGTTAGCATACACATTAGGTTTGACCTGATGAAACCCATCTCCAAGAGAGATACGACAAAGAGGAGAATTGTTGATGTAAACGATCACGGGAATGTTACTTGGAGGAAGGGAAACATTTAAGTTACCGGCACCCACGCTTGCAGAAATACGATTGCTTTCATTAATCCTATCGTCCAAACCGAGGTTTAATGTTCCAAAACCCACTTCCGCGATTACCACACGTGCTCTACTAAGATTTACCTGCTCAATGTTCAATGATCCCATAGATACTTTCACCATAAAGGTGTCCATTTCTACCTTGTTCATCTTGCCAGGGGCATAGCCAATTCTCACATCCGCACTGCCTGTATTTACTTTAAGTTGCCGTACAGACATCTCAGACAAATCAACATCAGCCTTCCCTATACCATAGTTTAGATTAAGAGACAGAGGCAAAGCATCTGTGAGGTAAATATGCCATTTCTTGTTTTCTGGGAGTGGTTCTTCATTGAACACGCTATACGAGAGTTTTTTTCCTAATCCAAGCGGCTGTTCTTGTTCAAGAAAAAAATTAACCATTTGTGTCTCACCATGCATCCAAGTATCGAATACCGGCTTAACTTTCTCATACTCAGGATGGCCAAAAATATTGATGGGATGCCTACTCTTGGTAGGCTTGATAATACAAGCTCCAGCAGCTGCCTTCAAAGTAAAATCTACAGCCTGCACATATTCGGTTTCTACTACTCTATAATGTCGGGCTTCCTGACCCCATACATTAGAAATGCTCCCCCACAAGGCTATACTAACAAACAAAATTCTCCCCATGCCCCACTTCTACGATTTAAATTTGAGTAGGTTACAAAAAGACGAATTATTCATTGCGGAATGTGTAGAAAAGGGGTTAGGTAAGTTGGAGACAATTTATTATCTCCAACTTACCAAGCATTTTATATTTTTTAGAAGAACTCTTTCATCTTGTCAAAAAATCCTTTCTCGTTTTTGCCTGGATTGGGAACAAAGTTAGGGGAGTTTCTTAAACCTTCAAGTATCGCCCTTTCTTCTTTTGTTAATTGCTTAGGTGTCCAGATGTTTACATGGATGAGTTGGTCGCCTCGTCCGTAACCATTGATATCTTGTATCCCTTTTCCTCTAAGGCGTAATATTTTTCCACTTTGCGTTGCAGGCTCAATCTTGATCTTTACCATGCCGTCGATGGTAGGCACCTCGGCAGAAGTACCTAAGGCAGCATCTGCAAAGCTTATGTAAAGATCATAGACGACATTATTCCCTTCCCTCTTGAGCACTTCATGTTCTTCCTCCTCGATCACGATAAGCAAATCGCCAGGTATTCCGCCCCGTATTGGCACATTTCCTTTACCGGACATAGAAAGCTGCATTCCTTCGCTTACCCCTGCTGGAATCTTGATCGGAATCACTTCCTCCTCCATCATGCGGCCATCTCCCTTGCATGCATCACATGTATCTGTTACAATCTTTCCTTCCCCCCTACAATTAGGACATGTACTGCTCGACACCATTTGACCGAGCATGGTATTCATTACCTTTCGTACCTGACCACTTCCTCCACAGGTAGAACATGTCTGCAAAGAAGTGCCATTTTTTGCACCATTTCCATCGCAAACTTTACAGGTAACGTGTCTTTTGACTTTTATTTTCTTTTCAACGCCATTAGCTACCTCTTCCAGCGTAAGTTTCAACTTAATTCTTAGGTTTGGCCCTTTCCTTCTCCTAGCCTGTCCTCTACCTCCACCACCCCCAAAGAAGCTTTCAAAAGGATTACCGCCGCCACCAAAAATATCACCAAACTGTGAGAATATGTCTTCCATATTCATACCACCACCAAAGCCACCGCCATTTACTCCTTGGTGACCAAAACGGTCATACCGCTGTCTTTTTTCGGGGTTGCTAAGCACTTCATATGCTTCGGCAGCTTCCTTAAACTTATCTTCGGCAGTAGGATCGTCGGGGTTTTTGTCCGGATGAAACTTAATGGCCACTTTTCTGTAGGCCTTTTTTATTTCATCGGCAGTAGCACTTTTACTTACTCCTAAAATCTCGTAGTAATCTCTTTTACTCATTATGTTATGCTCCTATTATAACTTTGGCATATCGGATTACCTTGTCGTTAAGGTAATAGCCATTCTCAATCACATCCACTATTTTCCCTTTCAGGCTTTCTTCTGGTGCAGGAGTATGGGTAATGGCTTCATGAAGATCTGCATCAAACTCTTTTCCTATCAAATCTCCCATTGGCTTTAGCCCTTTTTGTTCTAAAGACTTGTTTAGTTTATTATAAATAAGTTCAACTCCTTCCTTCACTGCCTTCACGTCCTCTCCCATAGCTTTTGTTGCGCGCTCAAAATCATCCAACACTGGCAATAGGGCAATTACCAATTCTTCATTGGCAGTCTTTATTAGGTCCAGACGCTCTTTTGCATTGCGCCTTCTGAAATTCTCAAATTCAGAATATAGTCTCAGGTATTTATCTTTGGATTCTTCTAGTTCTGCTTTCAACGCAGTCGCTTCGTCCACCTCTGCCTGTTCTTGGTTAGTATCTTCTCCTTCAACAGAGGCTACATTCTCCTCTGCCTCATTCAAGACTGTCGACTCTTTATCAGTATATTCTTCCGCCCTTTCATTCGGCTCTGTATTAATATTTTCCTTTCCCATATTAAAAATATTTTTCTAATTAGATTAAGCTTTCAAGTGGCAATTATATTGCCAAGGTCAATAGTTATGACAATTTGACACTCATATAGAGGGTTCACTCTTGCAAAGCCTGCCATATCATATCCTTCAGGCGGGTCAAACCTGTCTGTGCAATCGATGAGATGAACACAGAAGGAATCTCTTTAGGGAGTTCTTTTTCTATGGCCGCTTTCAATTCTTCGTCCAATAGGTCAGCCTTGGAGATTGCCAAAAGCCTGGTCTTGTCCAGAAGTTGAGGGTTGTATTTCTTCAACTCACGCAAAAGAATTGCATATTCTTCTTGTATATTAGGTGAATCTGCAGGCACTAGAAACAATAAAACAGCGTTTCTTTCAATATGCCGTAGGAATCTAATTCCTAGCCCCTTCCCTTCAGCAGCTCCTTCGATTATCCCTGGAATGTCAGCCATTACAAAGGATTTAAAATCACGATATTCTACCACGCCCAAATTGGGAACTAAAGTTGTGAAAGGGTAATCGGCAATCTCTGGCTTGGCCGCCGAAATGGCAGATAACAGCGTCGATTTTCCCGCATTAGGGAATCCTACCAGCCCCACGTCAGCTAACAGTTTCAGCTCTAACACGATCCATTCTTCAATGCCAGGTTCGCCCGGTTGGGCAAAACGAGGCGTTTGATTTGTGGACGATTTGAAGTTAAAATTACCCAAACCTCCCCTTCCACCAGGAGTAAGTATTACTTCCTGTCCATCTTCTATGATTTCGGCTTTCAACTCACCTGTTTCTGCATCTTTTGCTACTGTTCCAATGGGCACTTCTAGGATTATGTCTTCGCCATCCTTTCCTGTTTTTCTACTTCCTGCGCCATTTTCACCCCTTCCTGCAATAACATGCTTTTGATATCGAAGGTGCAGCAATGTCCACAATTGGCTGTTCCCTCGTAATATAATGTGGCCACCACGCCCACCATTTCCCCCATCAGGACCGCCTTTCGGCACGTGTTTTTCCCTTCTCAGATGGACAGATCCTGCCCCTCCAGCACCAGACCTGGAACAAAACTTGACATGATCTATAAAGTTTGATGAAGCCACTAGAATAAATGTTTAATGGTTAATGGTTAATGTTATCTAAAGCACTCCGAGCTGTATAGTTCATTGCTCTATTGTTAACTGTCAATTGCCTACGGCTTCTATGTGATCTCCTTTTGAGCCTACAATCAGTTGCCTATTTTTCTCTAAAACCCTCAATCTTTTCACATATTTGATCAAATATTTCGTCTATGCCTCCTACTCCTATTATTTGAGCATATTTATGCTTTTTGTCATAGTAATTGGCTACAGGCAGCGTTTCTTCTTTATATACCTTTATTCGGTTTTGTATCTTTGCCTCATCTTGGTCATCAGCCCTACCAGAGGTTTTGCCTCGATTCTTTATTCTTGCCACCAACTCATCCTCAGGAACATCCAATGCAATCATTCCCACAATAGGTGTCCCTTTTTCTTCTAGCAGGCTGTCAAGCGCAGCGGCTTGTGTCACAGTCCTGGGGAATCCATCGAAAATAAATCCATTTACTCCCTCATTTTCCTTGATGGTCTCATCTACCATCCCAATCACGACTTCGTCTGGCACGAGATTTCCTTCGTCCATATAGCCTTGTGCCAATTTCCCCAACGGTGTTCCTTCACTGAGATGTTTTCTAAAAATATCACCAGTAGCGATATGCTTTAGGTTATATTTTTTTATTATTTTTTCACTTTGAGTTCCTTTTCCAGCGCCTGGAGGGCCAAATAATATAATGTTGAGCATAGTAAAATTATTTTTAAATGTTTGAAATCATGCGACAGGATCTTCCGAAAGATGATAAAGATCTTTAAGGTTGCGTCCGTATCCATCATAATCCAATCCATATCCTACCACGAATGTTTTAGGAATGGAAAAGCCGACGTATCGAACATTCACTTCTCGTTGGAGAGCCTCTGGTTTATATAACAGCGTAGCTACGGCATATGAGCTAACACCCTTTTGATTTAAGATATCCTCTATGTATGCGACTGTATTGCCACTGTCCACTATGTCTTCTATGACCACAACATGCCTCCCCTTCAGATCTTCTTTTATCCCCACCAGCTCATTAACTTTACCCGTACTTGATGTAGATTCGTAAGAGGATAACTTGGCAAAGGAAAGCTCACAAGGCAAATCGATTTCTTTCATCAGATCGGAAGTGAACATGAAAGCCCCATTTAATATCGATATGAACAAAAGATCGTAGCCTTTATAATCTTGATTTATGGCTTTAGCCAGCGTCTTTACCCTCTCAAGGATTTTGTTGTGAGGAATAAAGATGCGAAACGCTTTGTCCTTGATTTTCATGTTTGTTCCAAAACGCTAGGCCAATATATGCTAGCGGCAAATAACAAAAAATAAAAAAAGCCCTGTGTTCGAAAGGGCTTACAAAGATAAATATTTCTTTCACATAAAATAAGATACTTGTAGAGGATTTGCCCTACTGCCATCCCATCCTTAATTTATACCTTACAAAGCCTCCATCAGTACCCTGTATATTGCCAACATGCTGGCTATATCATTTTTGTGGACCTTCTCGTCAGGAGTATGCACGTTGCTTTCAGGCGCCCCTATAAAACACCAGTCGAAAGGATATGGAGAAAGTTGCAGTTCTTTCCCGTCACTAGCACCTGCGCCTTCCACTTCTATCTGAAACGGTATCCCAGATGTCTCTGCTATCGATATAATTTTATCAATGTAGGCCCTTCTTGGGATATAGCTATCACGCATAGAGATGGCTACCCCCTTGCCTGGCCGAACCGCATCGGTAACCCAAGTAATGTCGGATATCAATGCTTGCCGAACATTGAATTTCTCATAAATGAATTTGGCTAAAAATGGCACAGCACCCCCTCCATGCTCTTCCCAGCAACTAAACACTATGATACCATTCTCTAGTGTTTCGGCAAGCAGCAGCGCATTATATACTCCGAGCCTATTGTCTAGATAAGGCGACTGTATATAATCTCTCGTTTCTCTAAAGTTACTTCTAAAGACCAAACTAGTTCCTCTATCAATACCCCTTCCAAAATCATAGGCAAGGCCATATTCGTTGCCCACGACAAGCTTGCATTCTATGGGGCCTAGCGCATCCTGTCCTGTAAGCCAATACCCGGGCTTCACTTCGGGCCCACCTATGGCCACCAGTTGATTGGCGTGGCGAACAGTAAAACCTATGCTGTCCATATGGGCAAACACAGCCGTCCTGGGTGTGCCAAAACTTAGCACCAGACAGTCCATAAGTTCGTCCCCCTGGAAGATTTCAGGTTTAGTTTTCCATGAACCTTGGTTCTCCAACACATATTCCAAGATAAAGGCTTTCATGGCAGCCTCCTCACCAGAAGGTGCGTGCACATTTATAAGGTCTTTCAATAATTGCATAGGCCAATCTTATTCTTAGCAAATGGGGGCAAAGATAACAACAATAAAAGAGAATGAAGATGGCCCTTCCTTTTAAGAATTATGGGGCACAAGCTTAAAGAGCAGTCTCATCAGGGCATCCGTAGTAATCTGGGAGACCAGGTATCTTTTTGCATTTATCTTTCTTATTAGATATACCATCCTTATCTTTATCTTTTATCTTACCCTTATATAGGGGCAAAGCCAGTCCTGCATATACATCCACACCTGTGAGCGTGCCAATTCCCATCGCACCTCCTAGATTATCAGATCCTAAAAATAAAGGCCCTAATTTTATACTAGCTCCTAAAGCAAAGTTTGAATAATTATCTACCATAGAAATAGGCATGGCCAATTCAAACCATTTCATCTCTATTCTTGGCGTTATAGTGGCTTGGGAGAACTTGCGCATCGCCACGGCTTCTTTTCCTCTAAGACCATGAATCAAAGTAATATTAGCATATACTCTTTTTGCTATCCTATAATCTGCAAACATGCGAAGGGCAGTTGGCAAGCCTGTCTTGAAAGAATGCGCACCTGTAGCTGGATCAAGATCAAATATGTCATTAAAGACTTCTGTAGGTTCTTCCCCCAAATCATCTAAATCATCCTCTGTAATGATAAAGTTAGATTTCTCAAAGGATGAATAGTAGGCCATTTCACTATTATATTTGATGCTTCCCATATCCAAAAGTGATACGCCAACACTCAATAGGTATTTATTTTCACTATTGTCCAAGTGCATTTCTCCATCCATTTCATAACGATACCTTTCTACATGGGGACGGAATTCATACACCACTCCTATATCAAAGCCCCAACCCGATCCAGTTGATTTAGCTTCAAAGGGATTTATCTCATCTTCAAGGTCGCTATCGGTACTATATCCATACTTTATTTTGACTTTTTCAATCTCTAGGAAATAAGTCTCATCTGCACCCTCTTGGATACCAAAATCTAACTGCTCACTCACTGCAAATGCTGAATAAGAGCCTATTAAGCGTTTCACAGTAGCACCAGCTTTTATAAAATGGGCTTCCGACTCCCAGACAGTCCTACCATAGGTAAAACCTATTTCTGAAAAAGCATTGGCATTGATAGTAAAAGTATTGTTGTTGTATTTCTTTCCAACAACCTCATCCAGATCGATATCATCCAAGGCTATCGTCCTTATACCTTCAGAGACATTATTGCCATGGGCAAGCACGCGCGTTCTAGTATGGATAGCTATGCCGCTCTTGTCATTTAATTTCAACAAAAAAGAAGGCCCTCTTAAGTCCAGACCGACATTGGCAAGAGCAGGTTTATTTCTATTGGTCTCTTTTAAATAATCTTCCTCAAATTCTCCATCATTCATAAAAAACTTATACGGAGATGATGGGCCATCCCAAAAGAACATGGTATTGCCAAAGAAGCCATTCCCGGACATCACGTTAAAATAAAAACCCTGCCGTGTGTCCGCCACATTTGCAGGGTTTGCGATAACGCTATGGGTACCGGCATAATTGCTCGTGGTAATTCCCATCATATTTTGTGCTGAAATAGAAACCGACATTAGCATAAGTGCCAGCAACAGGCTGTAGAAATGTTTCATAAGATTAGGCTATAGATTGGTCGTCCCGATAAATCACTCCCTGTTTAGAGGAAAGGATTTTGAGACACATTACACATAAATTGAACATTTCAAATATAAATATAAAATATTTTAATTTTTATGTAATTTTTTGCCATACAGTACAAGTGGAAAAAAATATATCCATATCGAAAGGAAGTCAAATGAATTAGAACTTTTGACAGAAAAATCTATGATGGAGGACAAAAATAAGCGATAGGTTTTCTGTAAGATGTTTACAGAAAACCTATCGCTCTTTTTTTTTAATAAATATAATCTATTTAAATATCGCTTTTTTTTAGAATTCTACTACACCATACGCTTGTCTTCCGTCAGGATATACACCTTCAATCAAGATTCGTCCTGACAGGTTCTGAGTAGCTTCCACAAAATCACTGACGCTCTCGATACTTTTTTTATGAATAGAAGTAATAACAAAGCCTTCTTTCAGACCAGCTTTACGCCATTTGTCCGAAACAATCCCCTCTATCTTTACTCCACCCTCAACGCCAAGTTTAGCAAGTTCTTCTTTGCTGAGATTAACAAAAGTTGCTCCATCTACCTCTATTGCTTCGTCCTTTTTCATAACACTGGTCGTTCCTACAGAATTTTTCAAGGTGACCTTTACAGTCTTTTCCTTGCCCCCTCTCATATAGGTAATATCTACCTTATCGCCAGGACGGCTTCGCCCGATCTGTTCTTGCAGTTGAGCTACTGTATTAATTCCTATGCCATCTACTTTAACGATGACGTCCCCACTTTTAATTCCCGCTTCTTGGGCAGCACTATTCTCGCCTACTCCATTTATATAAACTCCTTTCAGTGCTTTAAAACCTTTTTCTTCCGCCAAGTTGGCATCAATATCCCTGATGCTAACACCCAGCAAAGCTCTCTGAACTACGCCATAGTCCTTCAAATCGTTTACCACTTTTTTTACCAAAGAGACTGGCACAGCAAACGAGTATCCCGCATAAGCGCCAGTTGGGGTAGCTATGGCCGTATTTATTCCCACCAACTCACCTTTTAAGTTCACCAGTGCCCCGCCACTATTCCCTGGGTTTACTGCAGCATCGGTCTGAATAAAAGCTTCGATTTGCATGCCCCTACCTTGTTGGTTCAAAATATTAATGTTGCGGGATTTTGCACTCACGATACCTGCTGTAACCGTAGAAGTAAGATCAAAAGGATTACCTACAGCAAGAACCCATTCTCCTACCCTTATCTCATCAGAGTTTCCATATTTTATATAAGGTAAATTATCTGCCTCAATTTTAATCAACGCTATATCAGTAGTTGGGTCAGTACCAATTAGTTTTGCCACATACTCTCTATTATCATATAGTTTCACCACAATATTTTCGGCATTATCTACAACGTGATTATTGGTAGCTATATATCCATCAGCAGAAATGATTACGCCAGAACCAGAAGCGGACCTAGGAGACCGCCTATATCTAGGGCTTGGTGTATGTCCAAAAAAATCTCTAAAGTACTCCTCTATAGGATTCCTATAAACATATGGTTCCTGCGATACACCTATTGTAGATTTGATATGCACTACGCCAGGTGTCGCCTGCTCAGCAGCATAAACAAAGTTAAGCCCATCAGGAACAGTGAAGCTGGTATCAGCCAAAAAACTAGCAAGGCGGACATTGCTAACTGGCTCCATCTCTCTTTGAACATTCTCCTCTGTACCAAAAAGCTTAAAACTTCCTAATGCTATCAATGCTCCTAATATAGAAGCCAAGAAAACACCAAAAAAGAATTGTCTGTTGCTCATAATATAAATTTTTAGTAGATATTATAATGTTTTTCAACGGCTGGAGGGCTTTGAGGTTCTAGGGAACAGATTTAAATTTCTTCCATCTATCACAAGATCATATATATCATATCCTTCTGCTTGACCCACCCCTCCAATAAAAAAAGCGAGCTGAAGCTCGCTTTTCTATATGCAAAGATCGCACCTATTTTACATCAATAAGTAATTTGTTTTCTTTTTTCTCCTTTTTGGCTATCACCACGTTCAGTACACCATCTTCGTGGGAGGCTTTAATACTATTCTTATCTACATTTTCTGGCAAATAGAAAGTTTGGCTGAATTTACCATAGCTGCTTTGCAACCTGTGATATGTAACCGTCACGTCACTATCCATGGTTTTTCGTTCACCACTAATGATCAGCTTATTGTCTTCAAGCTCTATCTTGATATCTTTTTTCTTGATGCCTGGTACATTCAGCTGAATAGTAAAGTTCTTTTCACTCTCTGCTATGTCGACTTGTGGCTCAAATACTGGCTTATCGATAACAGGAGCGAAGTCTTCAAACAGTTTATCCCACACACGGGAAAAACCTCCAAATGGAAACTCAGGTCTATAATATTTTACTAGTGCCATGTCTTTATGTTTTTTAAAGTTGAACATCCAATATTTACAGATATCATAGTAAATAGTGTGCCATCCGACCAAGCCATCAAAAAAAGCCAAAATCAATGCCATTGTGTCTTGATCTTTGTAGTTTTTTATTAAAAAAGTGACATTTTGACATACAAAACCTTTTTGGTTGCTCTTAAAACGAGTTTCCTGCTGTATGACTCGACAGGCACCTAGCTAGCACCTTATGGCCAAATAACTGAAGGTATTAATCGAATGACAGAGAAAAGCCGCACTGTTTAGCCTTCATCCCAATTGCAGCAGATTGCTTTTTACTATCCTGCCGTTATTCTTACCGTTCACGCATGCAGCGCTTAGAGACTCTTGGCACTTTTCCTGTGATTTTATCCATAATGCTTATCTTTGCTCCTGCAAAAACAGATCGGAAAAATTCACATGGAAAACTTATTGGAAGAATGGTTGGGAGGAATATTAAGAAATGAGGGGTTAACCGGAAACAGTTTAGTTTATATCAAAACTATCATTTTATTTTGTCTTGTCCTTATTGTCGCGGCACTTCTCTTTTTGATAGTTGAGAAGATAATCGTAAGGGGCGTTCACGCTTTCCTGCTCCGCACCAAAACCAAATGGGACGATGTGCTTGTTGAGCACAAAGTGTTTGTCCGGCTCGCGCACCTAGTGCCAGCACTTGTATTCAAAGCGTTCATGCCATTGGTGTTCGCTGAATTTGAATGGCTCGGAGCGCTTGTCGCTAAGCTAACAGACATTTACATATTCCTAGTGCTAGTAAGTGCATTCATCTCGTTTCTAAGGGCTCTAGAAGCGCATTTCTCCACATTGGACGTCTTTAAGAACAAGCCTTTGGCCAGCTACTTCCAACTAGGACGCATCCTAATATACATTGCTACAGGTATCCTCGTGCTTTCCATCTTGATGGGCAAGTCACCCCTCGTATTCTTAAGTGCATTTGGAGCGCTGTCTGCCATCATATTGTTGATTTTCAAGGACACCATCCTAGGACTTGTGGCCAGTGTTCAGATATCATCCAATGATATGGTGCGCGTTGGCGACTGGATCGAGATGCCCAAATTCAATGCGGATGGAGATGTTATTGCCATTAATCTCAATACGGTTAAGATCAGGAACTGGGACAAAACCGTGACTACGGTCCCAACGTACTACTTTATCACCGACAGTTTCAAAAACTGGCGAGGGATGCGAGAGACTGGCGGCAGAAGAATCAAGCGATCTATCTATATCAATCTGCGGTCTATCAAGTTTGTTGATCCGGAGATGCGCGAGCGATTCAAACGCTTTCATTTGGTCACTGATTATATCACCACTAGGCAAAAAGAAATTGAAGAATACAATACCAAATACAATATCGATACCAGCACGCTTATTAATGGCCGCCGCATGACCAATATCGGTGTGTTCCGGCGCTATGCACAAACTTTCTTAGAAGCACATCCGGGCGTAAATCAAAACCTATTTGTGCTTGTACGCCAGCTTCAGCCTGATGCCAATGGCCTACCATTAGAGATATACTGCTTTACCAAATCAGTAGCCTGGGCGGATTACGAAGGTGTACAAGCTGATATTTTCGATCACCTGCTGGCAGCCAGCAGCCATTTCGACCTTGAAGTTTTCCAGAACCCTAGCGGAAATGACATTACGCTCTTGGGCGAAAGCTTAGGCAGACGTGCAGAAAAGTAAGATTATAGAGTCATATATATCCTTACTGTTCTTCTTCTTACTCATGATCATCTAGCTCGGGCGTCTAGGCCCGCCCACACGATTTGTGACTGGTGAAGCATATCAATGCGTAGGAGCGGTAGGGATAGCAGCGAAAAGCCCGAAGTGCGGCGGCATTGCGGGCGGACGGACTTGTAGCGGATAGCCCTACCACCGCCCAAATATTTTTTTATGCCTTGCCTACTAGCATCAAAATGAGCGGGAAACGAGACTCGAACTCGCGACCCTCAGCTTGGGAAGCTGATGCTCTACCAACTGAGCTACTCCCGCATGGTGGAACGCAATTTAAATATTTTTTCTCGTTCCGAAACAAACTTTCTGGCCATTGACATGTTTATTTTTTTCACCATTTTTTGATATACTATGAATGACCAGAAAAAATCAATTGCTGCATTACATGAACTTGTGGAAACCTGTGAAGATGGCAAGAAGGGCTATCAAAATGCATCCGAGAATATTGAAAACGATGAGATCAAAACGATCTTATACAGGCTCTCTCAACAAAGATCGTTGTTTGAGGCCGAGCTGAAGGATGAAATCAGGCAACTGGGCGGGGACACGGAAAAGGGTCCCAGCCTAGGGGGAACGGTGCACAGGGTCTGGATGGACCTAAAGTCGGGCCTGAATGGAAAGGACACGGATGCTATCCTAAAAGAGTGCATGAAAGGGGAAAAAGCGGCTATAGAGAAGTATGAAGCGGCTCTGAAAGCTGAGCTTCCTGAGTACATAAGGGAAAAGGTAGAGGGACAATTTAAAATGATCAAGGGCGCGTACAACCAGCTGGTGGAGTTTAAGCAGCACCCTGAATAGTCGAACAAGGGCCGTGCTGAGCTAGGAGAATGCAATATGCAAGCTATTGATAATCAGCGGAGGCGAATTTCTCTAAAAAAATAGTTTGGATTTTTTTGCATATTATGGGACAAGGAACTAATATTGCAATCCCATTCGGGAACAAGATTCCTGCTTAGCTCAGTCGGTTAGAGCATCTGACTGTTAATCAGAGGGTCGCTGGTTCGAGCCCAGCAGCAGGAGCAGCAAAAACAAGCCTAGAATCCTTTAAACAAGGGTTTTAGGCTTTTTTTATTGCCTATACCTTCCTATCTTTAAGAAGTAAAACGCTTGATCCCTTTCTTTCCCATAACAGAAAAAGCCCGCAGATTTGATCTGCGGGCTTTTGTCGGGGTGGCAAGATTCGAACTTGCGACCTCCTGGTCCCAAACCAGGCGCGATGACCGGGCTACGCTACACCCCGTGACTATTTGGAGATTCTCTGATTTGTTGATCTATCACCAAATCAAAAGTAAATAAATCAACAAATGTCCAGCGGAGAGGGCGGGATTCGAACCCGCGGTACGATTTGACTCGTACGACGGTTTAGCAAACCGCTCCTTTCGGCCTCTCAGGCACCTCTCCAAAATTTTCCGTTTCCGAAAAGTGATGCAAATATAGTATAACTAATTTGAGATAACCAAGATCAGCTGCAAAAAATAATAAAATAGTTGGCGAATCGTCGGCCATTCCCTACTAACCTCGTGAAATTGAACAGGAAACACTCTTAGATGCCATTTTCAAATATTTTACCTTTAGAAAGGCTTTATTATATTTGTCGACCGCTATTCATAATAAAATACTTTACTTAACAGTTCTATTGAAAGCACTAGCATTAACCCCCTGTAAGAAATGACATGGTACAACGCATTTGGCCCAACTGAATATCTGCTTATCTTCGGCTTTGTTGGACTGTATTTTTTGTATGTCTTTCGAATGATCCGAATCGCCAAACAACTTGGGTCAGATTTCAAAAATATCTTCATCAAACTTGTATTAAGGACGGTTTACTTCGGCTTGTTTGTTGTGGCCTTACTTGGCCCTTCGTTCGGCGCCGACAGGAAAGAAATAAAAACAGTGGGAAAGGACATTTTCTTTGCGGTAGACTTAAGTGAATCTATGAATGCGGAGGATATTGCGCCTTCTCGCCTACAAAAGGTAAAATTTGAGCTAAAGAACCTCATAAAGGCATTTAGCTCCGACAGAATGGGCATTATCATTTTTTCTTCGGAGGCCTTCATCCAATGCCCCCTTACTTTTGACCAAAGTGCACTTAATTTATTCACCGAGACCTTAAATACAGGCTTAGTGCCAAGTTCAGGTACGGATTTTGCACCTCCGCTCAAGATGGCGCTTTCAAAATTAAATGCGGATACAGAAAATCCTACTCAACAAAAATCTAAGGTGGTAATTTTGATAAGTGACGGTGAAGACTTTGGTGATGAATCTTCCGATGTAGCGAAAGAAATGGCTAGCAACGGTATAAGGGTCTTTACATTAGGCGTAGGAACAACAGAAGGATCGAGAATACCTACACAAAGAGGGTACAAACGAAATAAAGAAGGCGAAGTAGTCATTACTGAGCTTAAACCAGAGGCATTAAAGCGCATTGCCAATATAACAGGAGGTGAATATTTTGAGCTCAGCAATACAAACAACAATGTCTCGCAGCTTATCAGTACAGTCAATAGTATAGAAGGCGAGCTAAGGGGCACGAGGTCTATAGATATCACTGCAAATAAATATTATTACTTTTTGGCACTAGCCTTTTCCTTATTGGTGTTAGATTTATTGGTGAGTATTAAAACAGTAAAAATATAGCCTGAACGGCTTTTATCTTATTTAACAGAGATTCGAGTGATTTAAACTAATATTCAATGCAATTCCTTTTAGCTATTTTATTACTTTTCATCAATCCGGTAAAAGACCTTAATAAGGTAGCCGAAACCAATGCATTAAAAAAAGAGGCAAAAGAAGCATTTGAGGCGGGCAATTATGACAAGGCCGTAGAAAACTATGAAATGCTTACCCAAGCGCTAGGTGTAACAGACGAAAACATTTTATCGAACTTAGCCAACGCATATTACAAACAAGGAAATGTGGAACAGGCCATCAGTCATTACCAAAGCCTAACTCAAAGTGAAGATAGCAATATAAGATCTGATGCCTACAACCAAATGGGGATCATTGCTCACCAACAACAACAAAATCAAGAGGCACTAAATCACTTCAAAGAGGCTTTGAAAGCCAATCCTTCAAATGAAGCTGCCCGCTTCAACTATAGTAAACTGAAAAAGGAACAAGAGGAGAATCAAGACAATCAAGAAGGGCAGAACGATCAAAATAACGACAATAAGGATAATCAGCAGAATAAGGATCAACAAAACCAAGATCAAAACCAACAAGATCAGGAAAACCAAGATCAGGAAGATCAATCAGGCGAGGGTGATCAAGAAAATGAAAACGAGCAAGAGAACCAAGAACAGCAAGATCAAGGTAACGAACAGCAAGAGAACCAAAAATCTATGGCTGAAAAATTGGAAGAGATGAACATGACGGAAGAAAAGGCCCAAATGATCTTGGAGGCTATGAAAAATAACGAAATCCAATATATACAACAGAACAAAAAGAAGCCTCAATCCAGGGTGGACGATGGCAGACCAGACTGGTAGGTGTTAGATAATAGATTGCTGACACAATAATTACACAAAACAGACAAAGGGTAGAAGGTGTTAGAAGTGTACGCCATTGTAAAACAATACGACAAAAAGGTGCAATTATGAAAGAAGTATATATAATCTCCGCTGTAAGAACACCCATAGGTAGCTTTGGAGGCAGGCTTTCCACACTCTCTGCTACAGAACTTGGCTCGATAGCCATTAAAGGAGCGCTCGAACGTGCGGGAGTAGATGCCAAGGAAGTAAATGAGGTAATGATGGGGAATGTGATATCTGCAAACCTGGGCCAAGCACCCGCCCGTCAGACGGCTATTGGTGCAGGCATTGGTTACGAAGTACCATGCACTGTTGTCAATAAAGTATGCGCTTCTGGTATGAAAGCCGTCATGCTCGCTGCTCAGTCGATCATGATAGGGCAAAATGATGTGGTAGTAGCTGGAGGCATGGAGAGTATGTCCAACATCCCCTACTATATCCCTAAAGCCCGTTTTGGCTATAAATATGGAAATGGTGAGATCGTAGACGGTCTTTTGAAAGATGGGCTTTGGGAAGTATACAATGAGTTTGCAATGGGAAATTGTGGAGACCTCACTGCCAAAGAAATGGGCATAACACGTGAGGAACAGGATAACTACGCCATCGAATCCTATAAAAGAGCGGCAGCAGCGGGTGAGTCGGGCAAATTTGCCGTGGAGATTGTTCCAGTACCTGTTCCACAGCGCAAAGGAGACCCAGTTATAGTGGAAGAGGATGAAGAATATCACAATGTGAACTTCGATAAGATTCCTACTTTGAGACCGGTATTTTCTAAAGACGGAACCGTTACTGCCGCAAATGCCTCCACCATTAATGATGGAGCAGCAGCTTTGGTGTTGATGAGTAAAGAGAAAGCAGATGCATTGGGCATAAAACCTTTGGCCAGAATAAGAGGGTTTGCCGATGCGGCGCAAGATCCGATCTGGTTTACTACTGCTCCCGCACTGGCAATACCAAAAGCAATAAAAAATGCTGGATTAGAAGCCTCCGATATCGATTTTTATGAAATCAACGAGGCCTTCTCGGTTGTGGCCATAGCCAATAACAGAAAATTAAACCTTGATCCTTCTAAAGTGAATATACTAGGTGGTGCTGTTGCCTTAGGTCACCCTCTCGGATGCTCTGGCGCTAGGATCATCACAACCCTTACCAACGTACTAAATCAACATGCAGGGCGTTTCGGTGTAGCGGGGATTTGCAATGGGGGTGGCGGCGCTTCTGCCATAGTCATAGAGCGAATCTAAATTAGCCAGATCCACATAATTCCCGAACCTTATTTGCCATAATAGCGCTACCTTCATAAAACATGAGAACCTTTTTGTTTATTTTTCTTTTTTGGCCAGGAACCCATACATTCATTTATGCCCAAACACAGATCAAAACTTACTATGACAGCACTAAGACGATCCTAAAAGAAGAATATTTTATTTTAGGAAATGATAGTAACATGGTAGATGGGCCTTACCTAATGCTTCATGAAAATGGTGAAAAATCTGTTGTGGGACATTTTGAAGCTGGCAAAAAGCATGGACGCTTCACCGAGTTCTATGCAAATGGACTTTTAAAGCGAGAAATGGATTATGTGAAGGGTTTGAGGGAAGGCAAAGTTCTAGTATATACACCTGAAGGCAATCTTGCCCAAGAAGGGAATTTCCAAAATGACACACTTACAGGCATTCTGACGGTTTATTACCCAAGCGGCAACACAAGGAGCATTTCAGAATTTAAGAATGGAAAACCGGAAGGAGATGTGAAGGAGTTTTATCCTGACGGAAATTTAAAAGAACACATCCAATACAAGGAAGGCAAGCAAAATGGGATCGCCAGGACTTTTTATGAAGATGGCACCGTGCATACAGAAGCCAATTACAAGAACGGCACTTTAGAAGGCTATTTTAAAACCTTTCATCCAAACGGCCAACTGGATACAGAATCTTTTCATGAAGGAGGCGTACGCAGCAGCAGCTTCAAAACTTATGCTTCAGATGGCCAAATACTGATAGACGGATTTTATAAAAACGGCAAGCTAGATGGCGTCAATAAAGCTTGGTATCCGAATGGGCAGATTAAACATACTTTTACCTATCGGAACGGTTCTCGAGTTGGCGAGGGAATAGTGTACTACGAAACCGGTGAAGTGAAAGAAAGGACAATATATTCTAAGGAAGAAAAGGATAGAAGAAGCACGAAGTACTATGAGAACGGGAATATAAAATCTGAAAGATTCTTTAAAAATGATGTCCCTTCGGACACTTGGAAGCACTACCATGAAAACGGAAGCTTAAAAGAAACAGAGAGTTATACCAATGGTAGGCTCACAGGCATTAAAACAATATATGATGAAAAAGGCCGCATTATTGAAGAGCTTCCTCATCAAAACGGACTTAAAAGTGGAGAAGCTCGTACCTATTACCCTTCTGGCAAGTTAAAATCTACAACAACTTATCAGTTAAACAGAAAAACTGGAGCATTTATAAGTTATTATGAGAATGGTAATATAGAAACAAGGGGAGAATATATTCGCGATATAAAAGTCGGAAAATGGGAGAATTTCAAAAAGAATGGCAAGTTGATCCAGGAACAGATCTACAGGAGAGGGGAATTGACCGAAACTATTGAGTTTGAGGAGGAGGAATAACGAGGGCTTGCAAAAAAATACAACAGTGAAATAGGCAAACCAAGGCAATTTAAGGTCAACAAGCCTTTTTGATGCGTTTTTCCACAGACCCTAACAAGCCTGTTATAATAACAACATGAAATTCCTCAAAAACAAAATTGAATTTTGAATCTTGGTAGGTAAAAAGTCGAATTACAAAGACTTTTTTATTTTCGTCCAAGGGCTTCCACTAATTAATTTTTTTTATAAAATCCTCATAGCTAAATTTGCTCAATATGAAGAGCGGTATAAAAGAAACAAACTTTCAGTTTCCAGGTCAACTTGGATTCTATAGGGGCAAGGTCAGAGATGTATATTTCTTCGATCGAAAAATTGTCGTTATTGCCACCGACCGTATATCCGCATTTGATGTGGTACTTCCGGCGCCGATTCCTTATAAAGGCCAAGTACTCAACCAAATTGCGGCAAAGTTTCTTAAAGAAACACAAGATATAGTACCTAATTGGCTACTGGAAGTGCCGGATCCCAATGTGAGCATTGGCCACCGCTGCAAACCTTTTCCTATAGAGATGGTTATTCGGGGGTATCTTGCGGGACACGCTTGGCGAGAGTATCGCGATGGAAAGAGAAGCCTCTGTGGTGTATCCTTGCCTGATGGCCTTAAGGAAAACGACAAGTTGCCCCAACCTATCATTACTCCTTCTACCAAAGCAGAGGAAGGGCATGATGAGGACATCTCACGGGAGGAGATCATTGCCAAAGGGCTAGTAAGTGAGCAGGAGTATGAACAACTTGAAAAATATACCTATGACTTGTTTGAGAGGGGCACGTTATTGGCTAAGGAGAAAGGGCTGATACTGGTAGATACCAAGTATGAATTTGGCAGTATGGATGGCAAAGTATACCTTATAGATGAAATCCACACGCCCGATTCGTCACGCTACTTTTACATGGATGGATATGAAGAGCGACAAGAAAAAAATGAACCCCAGAAGCAACTCTCAAAGGAGTTTGTCCGTCAATGGTTAATCTCCAATGGATTCCAAGGAAAGGAAGGGCAGCTAATCCCCGAAATGACTCCAGAGGTGGTAAGTGCCATTTCTGAACGTTATATAGAACTATATGAAAAAGTGACAGGGGAGAAATTTACTAAAACGGAAAATACGTCGTTAGAACGGATAGAACAGAATATCATAAAGAGGATCAATTCGTGAGAGGCTCTTTATAAAGCATCAACTATTTAAAAAGTTAGTTATGAAATACTCTATAGACAAGCAAGAGAAGTACTGCCTGATCAAGCTACATGAGGAAAAACTAGACTCTACTATCGCACCGAATCTTAAGTCTGACTTTATAACACTTCATGCTGAAGGGATAAAAAATGTGATCATAGAACTAGCAGATGTGAAATACACAGACTCTTCTGGCCTGAGTGCGCTATTGGTAGGCAACAGGATTTTTCATGAAGATGGTGGCATATTTGTAGTAGCAGCAGTGACTGACCACGTTATGAAACTCATTAAGATCTCTCAGCTAGATGGTGTCTTGAATTTGCTTCCTACTGCCGAAGAAGCTATTGATGCGGTTTTTATGAATGAGATCGAGAATGAATTGAAAGCAAGCGATAACGGAAACAACTAACTTAGCACATTTGCCATTTGCATTAAAAATATTAGGTTCCAACTCTGCAGCTCCAGCACATAACCGTCACCAGACTGCCCAATTGCTTACCGTTGGACAGCATGTGTTTTTAATAGACTGTGGAGAAGGAACTCAAATGCAATTGACCAAATACAAAGCGAAGTTCCACAAGATACAGCACATATTTATCAGTCATCTTCACGGAGATCACTATTTAGGGCTTATGGGCCTTATTTCGACCTTGCACTTGCAAAACAGGACCGCTGATTTGCACATTTATGGACCAGCTGGACTTGCTGATATCATTACACTTCAACTTAAACATTCTGAGACTGTACTGAACTACAAGATTATCTTTAAAAAGCTGAACACAGCAGTAAAGGAGATAATATATGAAGATGAATCCCTTACGATAGAAACAATACCCTTGAACCACAGAATTGGTTGCTCCGGGTTTCTTTTCCGAGAAAAACCAAAAAAACGAAGGATTATAAAGGAAAAACTGCCATCCGGATTTTCACTAGCCAATATCGTTGCTCTAAAAAATGGAGAGGACATTTATGACGAGAATGGGGAATTGTTGTTCCGAAACGAAGAAATGACGCTACCCCCAAAGAAGTCTCGTGCCTACGCATACTGCTCCGACACCAAATATGAAGAGCAGATTATCCAACAAATTGCTCATGTAGACCTCCTCTATCACGAGTCGACATTTCTTAGCGATAGGGAAGAGCGTGCTGCCCAAACATATCACTCTACTGCACGGCAAGCTGCTACAATCGCCTTGAAAGCCCAAGTGGGCCTGCTCCTGCTGGGCCATTATTCTATACGCTATAAAGAGCTTCAGCCCCTCTTAGATGAAGCCCGCGAAGTATTTCCCAATGCTCAACTAGCAATAGAGGGAGAAACAATAGAAATACCTGACTAACTTTCTGTACCCTTCTCAATACGTCTGAAATTATCGCAAATGACAGCCGTAGCAATAGCGACATTGAGCGACTCTGCCCTACCAAATCCAGGAATATTGATTTTAGCATCGATTAGTTTTTCCAGATTAGGATTTATACCGTTGGATTCATTGCCCATGACAAGCAATCCGTGTCCGTCAAAAGCACAGTCGTGCACACTTTGTCCTTCCAAGTAAGCGCCATATTTGGGGAGTTTACTGTTGCTCAAGTACTCTTGTAAATTTGTATAGTAAAAGTTCACCCTGGTAAAAGAACCCATACTGGCCGCAATCACTTTGGGATTGTATTGATCGGCACATTCTAAGGAGCACACAATATTATTAATACCATACCAATCTGCAATACGAGCGATGGTGCCAAGATTTCCCGGATCCCGAATATCGTCCAATACCAGCGTAAGCCCCTCATCTCCCTTTACAGGCTTGTTTTCCTTCATCGCTACAATAGCTATTGCAGCATCATTTGTTTTATAGGAGCCAGCAGCAGCCAAATCCTGTTCAGAAACAACAGAAATTTGTATATTTTTGGTATCGATTAATTGTTTATGGCTATTTAAAAACACCTCTGTAGCAAAGAGCGTTCTAATGGTAAAATCAGAATTTAAAAGCTCTATAACGCTTTTAGCCCCTTCAACTAAGAAACTATTTTCTATCTTGCGATACTTTTTTAATTGTAGGGATTTGATGTATTTTAAAGTTTTTTTAGCAATCATAATTTTGTGAAAAATATTCTGCCTTGAAGATACCTTTAAAATTATTTTTTTTAGCATCTCTCGTGTTTCTTTCGGGCTGTTTGGGCACACGATATCTCGATGAAGGAGAGTATTTGTTATTTAAACAAAAAATAAAAGGCACCAACAAAACCGACGCTTCACAGTATGAAGGGTTTTACCGGCAGGAGCCCAACAAACGCATTCCTTTATTACCTATTTCCCCTTATATATATTTTTACCAATGGGGTCTGCAAAATTATGACAAAGAGGAAATAGAAGAAGAGAAAAAGAGAATCACAGAAAAATATGATAGAAAAGTAAAGGAAGCTGAAGAAAAAGGCAAAGACAAGAAGGTGGTCCGCTTGAGAGAAAAACAAGGAAGGAAACTGGCCAAGAAAGACAAAGTGCTGGACGAAGGCAATTTACTTATGCGCTGGGGTGAGCCACTGGCAATATATGACAGTGCTAAAACCTCAGAAGCAGCAGGCCAGATGCGGAACTTTTTACACACAAAAGGCTTTTTCCTAGGCAATACTTCCTACAAAACAGATACTACAGGTAAGCGGATAAAAGTCACTTATAACATTATTGAAAAAGAACCATATGTAATCGATAGTTTGATATTTACGAGCAGCGATTCCAATATAGTAGCCCTATATGAAACTCATGAATCTGATATATTATTGAAGAAAGGTGATATTTATGATCAGGATATTCTCACCAGAGAGAGAGAACGAATCGATAACTTACTTAAGAACAATGGGTATTTCGATTTCAGCCGACAGTATATAGAATATAATGTAGACACGACAATATCCGATGAGAAGAAAGTGGCCATAGAAACAGTTGTGCTAGATCCAGCGAGGCGAGGCCATCATCAGGTTTTCAGGCTAGACTCTGTATATTTTACCACCGACGCAGGCTTTAGGAGTCAGCTCAGAAGAGAACGAGAAGAATACAAAGGCGTGGTCTATAAATACTACCGTAATGAATACTCAAAGAAGATTTTAGATAGGCGTCTGTTTTTGTATCCCGATAGCTTATACTCCAAAGAAAACACCTTTGAAACTCAGAGGCAGTTATCTAACCTAGATATCTTTAAGTTTGTCAACATCAACTACGACAGTAGCGGGGGAAAATTCATTGCCAACATCTATACCAGCCCTTTAAAAAAATATACCATGTCGAATGAGTTCGGACTTACTGTGACTGAGCAAATCCCTGGCCCGTTCTACAATTTCACCATCAAAAACAGGAATATTTTCGGTGGTTTGGAAATACTAGAGTTTAGTGGAAAAGCCGGCATGGAAGGGGTAGCTGCTGCTTCCGACCCTAGTCAGGCATATTCTAGCCAGGAAATCGGAGCTAACTTATCGATCATCTTTCCTCAGTTCGTGTTTCCTTTGGGAGAATCCTTAAAATCAAAGTTGGGAACCTACAACCCTAAAACTAGATTTCTAGTAGGTTACAATTACACCAATCGCAACGAGTATACTAGAAGCAATGCCAAGGTATCGGCTATTTACACATGGCAAAAGGATCAAAAGATATTTTACAATTTTTCTTTGATGGACGCAAGTATCATCAACTCTGATATAAAATCCACTACTTTTGACTCATTGCTTTCCAAGTATGACGCATTAGGATATAATTTGAGCCGATCATTTGAGCCCTCATTTGTCTCTAGCATGATCCTTTCTACAGTATTCAATTTCAACCAATACGGCACAAGTGGTAGAAATTCTGCTTACTTAAGACTGTTTGGTGAAAGTGGTGGAACACTTCAAAATCTTATTGGTACTTCCTTATATGAGAATTTGGGTAACAACCTACAGTTCTATAAATTCTATAAACTAAGTGCTGATTTCAGACAGCTATTTAAGATTTCGAGCGTAAGTGACTTTGCCTACCGTATCAATGTGGGTGTGGCAAAACCCTATGGCGGAGACGACATCTTGCCTTATGAAAAATACTTCTTTGCAGGAGGAAGCAGCTCTAACAGAGGTTGGCGGCCACGTAGGCTAGGGCCTGGCTCCTATACCTTACCCGACTCTATTGGCACTTACGAGCCAGGGAAAGATGGCCCCATCAACAACAGCTTTGAACAGCCAGGAGAAATTATTTTGGAAGCAAACATAGAGTTCAGGAGAGATATCATCGGTTTTTTAGAAGGGGCCATATTTCTGGATGTAGGCAATATCTGGACTTTTAAAGAACAAGGAAGGCCGGGATCAAAATTTGAGTTTAGCGACTTCTATAAGGAACTGGCCATAGGAACAGGGGTTGGCTTCCGATTCGACTTTAATTTTCTGGTGCTTCGGCTCGATATAGGGATGAAGGTTTATGACCCCGCCAGAGAAGAGGGCGACCGGTTTGTGTTGAATAAGGTAGGCTTCAGCAGGCCTTATAACGATAAGTATCCGCTGGTCTACAATATTGGCATTGGTTATCCCTTCTAATTCTCAACGTTTTTATTGAATTGCATTTACACATAGGACAGAACTAGTAATGATGGACAAAGAAAGTATTGCTGCTTGGTTTCAGCAGCTTCAAGACGATATTTGCAAACAACTGGAAGATACGGATAAGGGTAAGTTTCAGGAAGATATTTGGGAAAGAGAAGGCGGTGGCGGAGGAAGGACAAGAATCCTCAATGGCAACATTATCGAAAAAGGAGGCGTCAACTTTTCGGCTGTCCATGGAAAAACACCTCCAAATATACTGAAAGCTTTAGGGCTTTCCTCTGCTGATTTTTTTGCCACAGGAGTCTCGATAGTCATGCACCCCAAAAGCCCTATGGTACCCATAATCCATATGAATGTACGCTATTTTGAAATGAGCAATGGCGTTTCTTGGTTTGGGGGCGGTATAGACCTTACTCCACATTATATAGACGAAGCTGATGCCCAGTATTTTCATCATCAGCTCAAGCAGGTGTGCGACAAACACCATCCCTCCTACTATCCGGAGTTCAAAGAGTGGGCAGACAATTATTTCTTTCTTCCCCATAGGGAAGAGACTCGAGGGATTGGAGGAATATTTTTCGACAGGCTATCTGCCAGCAAGGACATTTCCATGGAAGAACGGTATGCATTCGTCCAAGATGTAGGCAATTTGTTTGCCCCGCTTTACATTTACTTTCTTTGCAAAAACAAGGACCTTCCCTATGGCGATCCAGAAAAGGAATGGCAAATGCTCAGAAGAGGGCGATACGTAGAGTTCAACTTAGTTTGGGATAAAGGCACCAAATTCGGCTTGGACACTTCTGGCAGGACAGAGTCTATACTCATGAGCTTGCCTCCAAAAGCAAATTGGCAATACAATTTCCAACCAATTGAGGGTTCTAAAGAAGCAAAAACTATAGAACTATTGAAAAAAGGCATAAATTGGATGGATGAATAATTTATTGGAAAAAATTCTGTTATGGGACCAGAAGCTGTTCTTGTACCTGAACGGTCTTCATAGCGATAGCCTTGACCCCCTTATGATTTGGATAAGTGGCAAATTGACTTGGTTGCCCTTTTATGTAGTCATTTTAGGGTTTATCGCTTGGCACTTTCGAAAAAGGACAATTATTGTTTTGGTTGGTATTGCCCTTACCATTTTATTTGCGGATCAATTGGCCTCTGGCCTCATGAAGCCCCTCTTTAGTCGGCTGCGGCCTTGTCATGATCCTCTACTTGAAGGCCTAGTTTATTTGGCCAAAGGATGTGGTGGGAAATATGGCTTTGTTTCATCTCATGCAGCCAACACGTTTGGCGTAGCCATGTTTCTGTGGCTCACATTCAAAAACCTCTATAAATGGATCCCTGTCATGTTTCTGTGGGCAGCAATTGTGTCCTATAGCAGGATATATTTAGGGGTACATTATCCGTTGGACATTATTGTCGGTGGGCTCGTCGGAATAGGAAGTGCTTGGGTGGCCTATGCGCTCTTAGAGAAAGTGGTCCTTAAGAAGAGGCCTGGCTACTTACGCCCCCTTTCCCAATAAACGTTGCACATATTTTCCAATGACATCAAATTCCAAGTTTACGATGTCACCGACCTTAAGTTGATGAAAGTTGGTATGCTCGTAAGTATAAGGGATAATCGCTACGGTAAAACCTCCATCCACTGTATTGAAGCAAGTTAAGCTGACACCATTCACGCTGATAGAACCTTTCTCTACAGTGATGTTGCCGATAGCCGGGTCGTAGCGAAAGTCAAAAAGCCAACTACCCTCCTCTTCTGTGATCTTGACGCATTCGGCAGTCTGGTCCACGTGACCTTGTACAATATGGCCATCAAAGCGGCCGTTGGCAGGCATGCAACGCTCCAGATTGACTTTACTGCCTATGGACAAATGAATCAGATTGCTCTTTTTCAAGGTTTCGTCTATGGCAGTCACCTTGTAGCGGTCTTCTTGCTGATGCACTACTGTAAGACAAACACCGTTATGGGAAACACTCTGGTCAATCTTCAACTCTTGCGCTATTGAGGTTTTGATCGTAAAGGTGATATTTTTCCCTTCTTCCTCACGCGCTACCACTTCTCCTACCGTTTCAATAATTCCTGTAAACATACTCTGATTGATCCTTTTTGACGTCTGAATTTACTTTATGATCAAAGTTAGCGATACAATATCATATCTCCCACAATTCTCTTTACACCTTCAAACAGATTATTAATTTCTGGGTATAATCTCTATATTCGCATAATTAGATAAATGCGGGAACGGTCAAAAAAGACAGAAGCGAGCAACATGATGGAAGACAGTTATAGACATAAAGGATTGCGAAGAAGCTTGGTGAAAACGCTCAAAGGGAAGGGAATCCAGAACCCTGCTGTACTTGATGCTATCGGGAAGGTGCCTCGACACTTCTTTTTTGAAAAAGCTTTTATCGACCACGCTTATCAAGACAAGGCCTTTCCTATCGGAGAAGGCCAAACTATATCACAGCCCTATACTGTAGCTTTCCAAACTGAGCTTTTGGAATTGGAACCTGGTGACACGGTGTTAGAGATAGGTACTGGGTCGGGATACCAAGCCTGTATTTTATTAGAAATGGGCGCCAAAGTCTTTACAATTGAATACAATAAAGTACTTTTCGACAGGACAAAAGACTTCCTCCCTAAAATGGGATATAGGCCGCGTTTCTTTTGGGGCGATGGATCGAAAGGACTACCCGCATTTGCACCTTATGACAAAATAATCGTAACCGCTGGTGCACCCGTTGTGCCTAAAGCCTTGATTGAACAATTGAAAGAAAATGGGAAGTTGGTTATACCGGTGGGTGACGACAGAGTACAGCGAATGGTACGTATCACTAAAAAGCAGGACAACAAACTTATAAAAGAAGAGTTTGACAATTTCAGCTTTGTCCCGTTGCTCGGAAAACATGGCTGGAAGGAATAAACACTCAACCTGACACAAATAAAGAACTTATAGACAATCTATGGTGCGAACAGAAAAATTTGCCAAAGAATCGGCTGTTGTCATGACAGAAATGGTACTTCCCAACGATACGAATACCTTGAACAATCTCATGGGCGGGAAGTTGATGCATTGGATGGACATTGTTTCTGCCATTTCTGCTCAAAAACATGCCAACAGCATTGTAGTAACAGCCTCTGTCGACAATGTATCCTTTGGGAAGCCTATCCAATTGGGCAATGTTGTCACCCTAAAGGCACAAGTGACACGCGCCTTCAATTCGTCTATGGAAGTGCATATAGAAGTCTATGCCGAAGATATTCCAGCAG
>SMEK01000139.1_pt1 | contig 29480 bp, 19 predicted proteins | sample 2456371 | NCBI WGS metagenome assembly SMEK01 (sample SAMN10132590, study PRJNA489261) | soil metagenome | isolation source: day1 antibiotic-loamy sand soil ammended with composted manure from dairy... | place: USA | collected 2015-04-01
GCATATGGCAGCGCATAGAAGCTGAGGAGACATCCCCGGCACAGCGCTATCCCTTCGTGGCCGGGAATGGTGGTGTTGCGGTGAGAGGTGCTGGCCGCTAAGGGAATGTCGACTTTTCCGTACCAGCCGCAGGCTTGCCGCTCACACAGCACACAAGGGGCCTCTAACAGCGTTTCGGTTTCGGGGAGGTCACGCCACTGGTGCAGCCTGGCTCGCAGCTCATCGCGTCCCAGTTTTTTGCGGTTGGTGGTGTTGATGGGACAGTTCGGCCAGAACATATAGCTGATGCCCAACCAGAAGCCACCCGGCTGTTTGGAGTCAGCAGCATTAACGGTGGCTTCCAAATCTGCCGTCATCACCTCGTTGGCGAACCTGATCTCTTCTGGAGTCAGCTCCTCGGGATGCTTCATGGCGCGAAGCCGCCCGTTAGCCGCCAGCAGAGCTAAGGCGAACGCTCCCGCTCGCTGCATAGGGTGGGCGGTTAACCGTATTGACAGCGTGCTTTCTATCGGGATAGCGGTGATACTCATCCGATCACCCATCCGAATCCTGCAGAGTTGGCCTGTCCTAGTCCCCAGCTCCGAAGGCTTTGGAGGGTTTGAGAAGCTCCGCGGACCTCAACTTCTACCGGTGCTCCTGGTTTTCGACCACCTCCGACAGCGAATGACCTCTTGGCTCCCACCCAGGTGATCGCCTCCAGCGACACGTCTGGGTCGACCCCCAATGTCTCGGCCTTGCGGCGCAGGTTTTGAGTGAAGTATTCAGCGAACTCAGGATCACCTGGAAGCACCCAGGCCTCGCGTTTGATACGTACTCCGTCGTCGTTACGTCCCGACCCTTTTAATACGACGGGAGTGATCGTTCGCCACCGTGCTCGCCCATACGGAAATTCCGGTTCCTCCACCACAGTTACTGATTCCAGCCGAAGCGCGATTCCGCCCCAGTCCACCATGTCGCACTCGGCTAGCCCTTTAGCTAGCCCTTCGACGACTTCTGGAAGCGGGCTCCCCAACTCCAACCAGCCAGGACCACCGGTGGCATACACACCTTTCCTGCGTCGCGCCAAAGGAAAGACCGGAGCGCTGTAGCCGAAAGGAACCATTCCGTACGGTGGCATTCCCTCGGAATGAAGGCGTGCTCCTAGTTCGGGAGCTCCTCGTTCTAGCAGGTCATAGACCAGACCCCGTCCCGGTTTGAGAACCTGCTCCCATGGAAGCGATAAAGCTGACGTATGTACCTTCAGCCGCAATCGCATCCCACACCTCGCATCTTTGGAGATCTGCCTACCGCAGCCGTCTCTTCCGAGCTTAGGGGATGGCTCTGACAATTCGCAGATGAACCAGAAAGGCATCCAGAAAATTCCTACTGTTCCTGGAAGACTGTGGGGTGGGAGGCTCCCACTCTCTGGCGAGGTCCTCCAACCCACTCTCCTCGTTCAGCTCCTCATCACCCCTACGAGGGCAGAATCGAGCGCACGGACGGTAGTGCCAAAAGAGGCAGGACAGCCGTGGCGCTATTTGGTCCCCGGTGCAGCCCCGATGTCTTTGACCACGGAGAAATCAACTGGAGGAATGTGAGATCTGGATGTCGGATAGGAGGAGGGCATGGACGCTCATGAGTGGGACCAGCGCTACCAGGAGCAAGAGCTGGTGTGGGGGGTGGAGCCGAACCGGTTCGTGGTCGAGGTAGTCGCCGACTTGCCTCCGGGGCGGGCATTGGACGTGGCCGCGGGCGAAGGACGTAACGCGGTGTGGCTTGCGGAGCAGGGCTGGCAGGTGACGGCCAGCGACTTTTCCGCGGTCGCCGTGGAGCGGGGAAAACGAATCGCCCGAGAACGCGGGGTGGAAGTGGAATGGTTGTGTGCTGATGCCCGTAACCCCGCACCGCGTCGGGAAGGCTACGACCTGGTCCTGCTCAGTTATCTTCAGTTGCCGCCTGACGATTGGCGGCGTGTGCTCACCGAGGCGGTACGGGCGATGGCTCCGGGCGGGCGGCTTGTGAGTATCGGGCACGCCTTGGACAATCTCATTCATGGTGTGGGCGGCCCGCAGGATCCGAAAGTCTTGCATATCCCCGAAGACATCGCCTTCGCGGTGACCGAGATTGCCGCTGCGGAAGGTTTCGCTGTCCGCGTGGAACGCGCGGAACAGGTGACCCGCGAGGTCGCTACCGATGATGGGCCGCGGACCGCGATTGACTCTCTCGTTGTCGTGCACCGTTCCTCCTAGCGCGGACCGGTGCTGTCGGAACCATGCCGGCTACCCGGGACAGTAGTGCTGGGCAGGGGACGGGGCGCCTCCCTACGTTGCACCGGGCAGGTTACGGGGGCTATTCCGTGGCGGTGGGCTATGCGCGGACGGTTCCGTCCCGTGCTGGCCAGCGTGGTCCCCGCGGAGTTGACGCTCCTGGACTGGGTGTAGTCGGCATGCCCTTGTCAGGGTTTCATCGTGACATGTCCCGCCGGTTCGTGGGAGAGGGATCGTCGTCAGGGAAGCGGGACAGTGCGAACCACATTCGCATCCGTTGTTCTGGGTCGGACAGGTCGATGCCGAGGTCGCGTTCAATACGGCTAATGCGATAGCGGACGCTGTTGCGGTGCGCACCAAGGTCGGCAGCGGTCCGATCCCAGCTGCCGTGGTGGGCAAGCCAGGCGCGGAGGGTGGTGCGCAGGGTGCGGGAGGTGCTGTCGTTTCCGGCGAGCGGGCCGAGGAGGGTGCGGGCTGCGGCGCGGGCTTCGTCGGTTTCGAGGAGGGTTTCGAGGGGGTCGGGCTGGGTTTCGGGCAGGAGGGGGCGGCCGGTGGCGTGGGCGCGGATGAGAAGCATCGCGGCTTCTTGGTCGGCGTCGGCGAGTGCGCTGCCGGGCACGGGGCGGCTGAGTGCGGCGAGCCATCCGGCGGCGTGCAGGTTGTCGAGGAGTTCCAGGTGGGCGTGGTGGGTGCCTTGGTCGGCGAGGATGGCGCGCACGGGGGTGCTGGTGTCGTCGACGAGGCGGGTGCGGAACAGCGTGGGGGAGGGGGTGGGCTGGGAGCTGGGGCGGGTCCAGCGGGCGTGGAGGACCCGGTAGGCGGTGGGGGCTGGTTCGTCTCCGGTGAGGAGGGCGGGCAGAAGCCGGAGGACGGTCGTGTCGGGGGTGGCTCCGGTGAGGAGGAGCCGGGTGGCGAGTCGGCTTGCGTCGTCGACGACGGCGGGTTGGGCGCGGGAGAGCAGGCCGAGTAGGGCGACGGCGATGCCGAGGATGGCGCGGTCGGTGCTGTCCAAGGGTTTGGGGCGGCCGAGGAGGAGCACGGTCCGGTCGCGGGCTTGGTCGCCGATGGCGTGCAGGACGACTTCGTCGGGGGGGATCCAGAGTTTGGCGCTGAGGGGGCCGCCTGGCGTGCGGACTTTGCGGATGAGTTCGTGGGCTTCGTCGGGGAGTGGGGGGACGCGTCCGACTTGGCCGAGAGGGCGGGTGCCGAGAAGCTGGGTCCAGCAGCCGAGTGCGGCGCTGAGCGTGGTGAGGAGTTCTTGGACCGGGGTGGCGCCGATTGCGGCTTTGGTGAGGGAGCGTCCCGCGGCGGTGAATCTGCGCTGGCCGGCGAGGCGGAGCCGTTCGAGTTCTTCACCGACGGCTTGGCTGACGGCGACGAACGGTGTTTCACGTGGAACGAGCAGGAGGGGGAGCCCGTGGGCGCGGCAGCGTGCCACGAGCGTGTCGGGTACTGCGTCGTGGACGGGGGTGACGCCGAAGCCGAGCGCGGTGACCTGTGCGGAGACGAGGGCGGTCACGTACCGGTCGAGTGCTTCAGGGTCGGTGGGCAGGTTGGTCCCTGCGGTGAGGAGGAGTTCCCCGCCTTTGAGGTAGGGGGCGGGGTCGAGGAGTTCGCTGACTGTGGCCCATCGAACGTGCGCGTCCGGGGCCGCGGGAACAAGGGGTTCCAAGGCGAGGTCACGGCGGGCGAGGATCGTGCGGAGCGGCACGGTTTGGGCGTCGGAGACGCCGTCACGGAAAGGTGCGGGAGACAAGTGGCTGCTTCGTCCAGGTGCGGCACAAGAGGTGTGCGGGGCGTCCATCTGTGCGGAGTTTCTTTCGAGTCTATGGTGTTTGAGGCCTTGACCTGTGCCTTTAGCGGATCGAGGACCGCATGTTCCGCGCCGTGTTAGCCGATCACGACAGTGAGGGAAGGCGGTAATCCCGTGAGCACACCGATCGGTCCCACCGACTCCAGCTTGGTTCCCCGGTTTGCTGGTCCGGCGACTTTTGCCCGACTGCCCCGCACCGATGAGGTAGCCAAGACCGATATCGCCGTGGTCGGTATCCCGTTCGACAGCGGTGTGTCCTACCGTCCCGGCGCCCGGTTCGGTCCTGCTGCTATCCGTGAGGCTAGTCGGCTGCTGCGCCCCTACAACCCGGGGTTGGATGTGTCCCCGTTCGCTGAAGTCCAGGTGGCCGACGGCGGTGACATCGCGGTCAACCCGTTCGCGATCAAGGAGGCCATTGCAACGGTCGAAGCCTCAGCCAGCGAGTTGTTGTCTCAGGGTACTCGCTTGGTGACTTTGGGTGGAGACCACACGATCGCGTTGCCGCTGCTCCGCGCCGTGCACCGGGTGCACGGGCCGGTGGCGCTCCTGCACTTCGACGCCCATTTGGACACGTGGGACACCTATTTCGGTGAGCCTTACACGCACGGCACCCCGTTCCGCCGTGCCGTGGAGGAGGGGATTCTCGACACGGAAGCCCTCACCCACGTGGGGATCCGCGGCCCCCTCTACGGCAAGAAGGACTTGGAGGACGACCGCCGGTTCGGTTTCGGTATCGTCACCGCCGCGGACGTGATGCGCCGCGGGGTGGACGAGATCGCTGACATGGTGCGGCAGCGGATCGGGAACCGGCCGCTATACGTGTCCGTGGACATCGACGTCCTCGACCCGGCGCACGCTCCCGGCACCGGCACCCCGGAGGCGGGCGGCCTGACCAGCCGGGAACTGTTGGAGCTGCTGCGTGGGCTGGCCTCCTGCAACCTGGTGGGGGCCGACGTGGTGGAGGTTTCCCCCGCATACGACCACGCGCAGATCACGGCGACCGCGGCCGCCCACGTCGCCTACGACTTGGTGTCCCTTCTCGCGTTGACCGCGAAGAAGGACCGCTAGGCCACAGATACCGGGACGTGCCAGTGCCGCCGCGTCCCGGTTTTCTTCTTCACCCCCGCACCCAGCAGCCATGCTGGTTTCCCCCTTGTTGGGAGGCACTATGTCCGCATCCCGTCTTGCGCCTGAACCGGTCACGAAGATCGAAAGCTACGGGATCGCTCCGATCCCGGTGGAGGCCCAGACGTCACGCCCGTTGGACTTGTTCCGGTTGACGTTCGGAGGCGCGAACACGTTCGCGACCATCATTTTGGGCACCCTGCCGGTGGCGTTCGGGTTGAGTTTCTGGGCGTCAGTGGCAGCCATTGTCACCGGTGTTGTCGTGGGTGCGCTGATCCTCGCCCCGATGGCGTTGTTCGCACCGCGGACCCGCACCAACAACGCGATCTCCTCGGGAGCACACTTCGGCGTGGTAGGCCGGGCTTTGGGTTCGTTCCTGTCGCTGCTGACCGCTGTCACTTTCTTCTCCCTGTCGGTGTGGGGGAGCGGTGACGCGATCGTCGGCCTCGCGCTGCGGCTCGGCTTCGACGGCGGAGACGCGCTGCAAGCCGCCTCGTACGGGGTGATCGCGGTGGCCGTGTTCACGGTGTGCATTTACGGCTACCAGTTCATGCTGCTGGTCAACAAGGTGGCGGTGGTCGCGTGCACGGTCATCATGCTGCTCGGCGTGGTGGCGTACGGCGGTGTTTTCGACCCGTCGTACGCGGGCACCGGCTCCTACATTCTGGGGAGTTTCTGGCCGACGTGGATTCTGGCGGTGCTCACCGTCATGGCCAACCCGATTTCTTTCGGCGGGTTCCTCGGCGACTGGGCCCGCTACATTCCTGCCAGCCACAGCACCCGGTCGCTGCTGGCCGCGCCGTTCTTTGCCCAGGTGGCGACACTGGTGCCGTTCTTGTTCGGTGCGAGCACTGCGACGCTGGTCGCCGACCCGAACAACTATGTGACCGGCCTGGCCGTGGTGTCGCCGCTGTGGTATGCGCTGCCGTTGATCGCGGTGGCGCTCATCGGCGGCCTGTCGACGGGCACGACCGCGCTCTACGGCACGGGGCTGGACTTCAGTTCGCTGGTGCCCCGGTTGAACCGGGTGCAGGGCACGGCTGTGGTGGGCACGCTCGCGCTCGTGCTGATCTTCGTGGGCAGTTTCGTCGTCAACATGGTCGACGCGTTGAGCGCGTTCTCGATTCTGATCGTGCTGCTGACGTCGCCGTGGATGGTGGTCCTCATGATCGGGTACGTGGTTCGGCGCGGCTACTACCTGGTCGACGACTTGCAGGTGTTCAACCGTGGTGAGAAGGGCGGCGCCTACTGGTTCACCCGCGGGGTGAACTGGCGGGCTGCGGCGGCGTGGCTGGTTGCGGCGGTCGCCGGGCTGCTGTTCGCGAACACGTCGATTATTGTGGGGCCGTTTGCGAACGCGGCCGGGGGGATCGACATCAGTCTGCCGGTGACGCTGCTTGCCGCCGCGGTGGTCTACCCGGTCATGCTGCTGCTGTTCCCGGAGCCGCGCGGCGTGTTCGGCCCGGAAGGGCCGCGGTTCGTCCCCGCCCGGGACACGGTGATCGAAGAGATCCGGCAGCGCCGTTCCGTGGAACCGACCACCAGCGTGTAGACGTCGGGTCTGGCAGGGCCGCGCCCCGTCCCCTAGGGTGCGGCCCTTTTCTGTGGGGTCCCTCCCAGCGTGGGGACCGTGTGTGGACCGGGGATGACGTGCAGTTTCCCCAAAAATGACTTGACGAAGTATCACCAAAAGAAGGTGGGATGCGCTGGCGGGGCCTCCTAGGCTCACCAGGTGAGCGGGTCCGAACCAGGACGGCGGTCCGACCGGGTCGCCGCGGGCCGGGGCCCGACCACCCCGGTCTGGCCCGTATCCGACGGGGAGGTCCCCATGGCTCAGCTCAACAGCACGACAGTGACCGGTACCGCGGTCGCAGAATTCCGTTCCGAGTTCGCCGGACAGGTCCTGGAACCTGGCGACTCCGGCTACGACCAGGCCAGGACTGTGGTCAATCCTCTCGTGGACTTGCGTCCCCGCGTGATCGCCCAGTGCGAGACGGTGGACGATGTGGTGCGGGCGGTCAGGTTCGGCCGCGAACACGATTTGGAGATCGCGGTCCGCGGCGGCGGCCACGGGGTGGGCGGTGAGGCGCTCACCGACGGCGGAATCGTCATCGACTTGCGGCGCATGAGCGAGGTGACGGTCAATCCCGAAGAGGCGAACGCGCGGGTCAGCGGAGGGGCCACGATGGGGCACCTGGACCGCGCCGCCCAGCCGTATGGTCTGGCTACGACCGGGGGCCGGGTGTCCACGATCGGGGTGTGCGGGCTGGTGCTCAACGGGGGCAGCGGCTGGCTGGACCGCAGGTTCGGTTTGGCGTGCGACAATTTGCTCGCCGCGGAACTGGTGACGGCTGACGGTGACGTGGTGCGTGCCTCCCCCGAGGAGAATCCGGAACTGTTTTGGGCCCTGCACGGCGGCGGGGGGAATTTCGGCGTGGTCACGTCGATGACGCTGCGCTTGCACGAGCTGCCGTCAGTGAACGTGTCTTTGCTGCTGTGGGATGCCGAAGCGGGCCCGGATGTGGTGCGTGCCTACCGCGAGTTCATGGGGGCGTCCACGGATGACGTGTGCGGCGGGTTGATGTATATGACGGCGCCGTCGGAAGATTTCGTGCCGCTGTGGCTGGTGGGCCGGTTGGTGTGCGCGGTGCTGCTCATCCACACCGGCCGGGACCCGGACGAGGTGGCGCGTGACTTGCAGCCGATGCGGGAGGCCGGGCATGTGGCGGAAATGTCCGCGGAGATGGCTTATGCGGATGTGCAGTGCCTGTTGGACGGTCCGCCCGGCTACCACACCTACTGGTCGGCGGAGCATGTGACGACGCTGCCGGATGAGGCGGTGGACCGCTACTGCGCGGGGGCGCAGAGGATGCCGGCTCCGTCGCCGTCGCAGTATCTGCTGGCCCCGCAGGGCGGCACCGTGTCGCGGGCGTTGACGGATTATCCGATCCCGTGGCGGTATGCCGCGTGGGGGGTGTACCCGTTCGGGGTGTGGCGGGATGCTGCGGACGAGGAGCGGGTGGTCCAGTGGGCGCAGAGTGTGCGCGCGGAGATGAGTCCGTGGGCGACGGGCGCGGTCTATCTCAGCGTGGCCGGTGATGAAGAGGAGCACCGTATGGTGTCCGGGTTCGGCGGCTGGGACAACTATCACCGCCTGGCACGGGTGAAAGCCCAGTACGACCCGGAGAACGTGTTCCACCGCAACCCGAACATCAAACCCGCCTGACCAGGGCGATCCGGGGCGGCAGGCCGCCGCGGGCTCAGTGGTCCGCGGCGACCCGGCTCAGGAATTCAAGGGCTCCGTCCAGGTCGAGGGCGTGCGCGGCATAGGAGCGGGACAGCAGTTCCTCGCCTAGGTAGCGGTCGTATTTGTGGCGGCGTTGATCAGCGACCCTGCGCGCGAGTTCCACGGGGTCGGGCAGGTCGGCTGCCACGAGGTGGGCGGCTGTGGCACGTACTGAGTCCGCGGGTGTGCCTGGCACGGCGAGGAACGCTCCCACGTGGACGGCTTTCATTCCGGCCCACTGGAACAGGTGGCGGAGGGTTTCCGCGGTTCTGTCTCCCCGCCACGGGAACAGCAGCGTGTCCCCGTTGTATTCGTAGACGTCGGTGTCCGCGAGTCCCATGGCACGGAACGCGGAACGTCCTTCGTCAAGGAGGATCGCTGCGGCTTCGTCGAGGTAGCGGGGCACTTCAGTGTCGAGGTACACCTCGCGCATGCGCTGCCGGATCCGGTCGTGGACCGGGGCGGCCGAGCCCATGAACCCGGGTGGGACGGCGGAGCCGCGGGCGGGGGTGACGAGGATGCGGCGCTCATCGGGTTTCACCTCTACGACCTGCCAGGTGCGTCCCGCGAATGCGAGGAGTGCGCCCGCGTCCACGCTGGGGCTGAGCGGCATGGTGCCCATGTCGCCGTCCACGGTGGCGATCGCGTACTCTTCGGCGACGTCGAACGCCGAATAGAACGCGTAGTGGTTGAGTAGGGCTTCCCCGATTTTTCCGGGCAGCAGCAGGCCGCTGCGTTCTTGGGAGATGAGCTGGTGTTCGCCGAGGGACCGCAGCAGGCTCGCAAAAGTGTGCTCGTCTACTCCCGGGAATGCGCCTGTAGCGCACAGCTCCCGGTACAGGCGGAGGGCGTGCGCGCCGCCGTGTTGGGCGAGGACGGACAGGATCTGCTGGACCAGGGTGGACAAGTGCGGGGTGTCCAGGTTGGGCGGCTCATACCAGCGGCTCAACAGGAGTTCCACCATGGCCACGGTCTGCACCAGGTCAAGGCGGAGCCGGTCCACTGGCATGTCGGGGTGGGCTTGTTCGGTGATGTACAAGTACAGTTTCGCGGCGGCACCGCCCCGCCCGGACCGGCCGAGCCGCTGCCGTAGCCCGGCCACGCTGGGAGGCACCCCAAGCTGCACGACTGTGTCCACCCAGCCCACGTCGATGCCGAGTTCGAGGGTGGACGTGCACACCACGGTGGCGGGTGCCGACCGGTTTTTCAGTCGTTGTTCGGCGTGGGCGCGCAGTTCTGCGGAGAGTGAGCCGTGGTGGGGGAAGAACGGGTTGGGCAGCCGCTCTTGGCGGGCGAGCGCGGATAGGGCGGAGACACAGCTTTCTACTGCCCCGCGCGAGTTGACGAACACCATGTTGTGCCCGGTGCGGACCACCTGGTACAGGTGGGCGAGCGCGTCCGGGCTCATGCTGGTGCCGGGGTCGCTTCGCATGTCCGCCACATAGCCGCGGAGTTGGAGGAGGAGTTCTTTGCCGCCATGCTGGTCTTCCACGACCACGACCTGTTCTCCGTGGCCGGGGCGGAGGAATTCGGCGGCGGCGCGCAGGTCGGCGAGGGTGGCGGACATGCCGATCCGGGAGACTCGGCGGCCTGCCGCGTGTTCGAGCCGGTTCATGAGGGAACGCAGTTGCGCGCCGCGTGCTGTGCCGAGGAAGGAGTGCAGTTCGTCGACGACGATGTAGCGCAGGTCGCGGAAGAGCTGCGACACCGTGGAGCCGCGTCTGACGAACATTGCTTCCAGTGACTCTGGGGTGATCAGCAGGATGCCGGCGGGGTCTCCCCGCAGTCGGTCTTTCTGGGTGACGCCGATATCGCCGTGCCAGGCGGTGACCGGGACTTTGATGCGCGCGCACAGTGCGGTGAGACGCGCGTGCTGGTCGTTGATGAGCGCTTTGAGCGGGCTCAGGCACACCGCCTGGATGCCGGTGGCCTCCCCGTGGTCGGCGTCGCGGGCCAGCACCGAGCACACGGGGAGGAACACCGCTTCGGTTTTCCCGCCGGCGGTTGCCGCTGCGAGCAGCACGTCGACGTTACCGCTGATGATCGGCTGGATGGCTTGTTCTTGGATGGGGCGCAGGCTGGTCCAGCGCTGCTCCCATACCCAGCGTTGTACGTCCCGGTGCAGGAGCGAGAACGCGTCCGGGGCGGTCGTGTTAGAGCCGGAAGGAGGCGAGGGGCGAGTCATTCTCCACGTCGTCCTTGGGGTCCAGCGGCTGCAGGTCGGGGTTGGTTTCTTTCACGACTTCCATTTGGGTGAGGAGGGTGCGCCAGTCAGCGTTCTCGTTCTGCACGAGCACGTCCATGAGGCCGATGAACTGTTTGATGGTGCTGCGCGGGGTGCGGAAGTAGGCGTCGCCGACACGTTCTTCGCAGTGCCGCATGAACGCTTCGATGGCCTCGTCAGGCAGCGGGTGTTTCGCCGGGTCGCCTGAGGCGTAGACGTGGCGGACTTTGCGGAGGAGCTCGTAGAAGTGCTCTTTGGTGAAGTGGCTGAGCCGCATGACTGGGCCGTGGAAGTCGACGAGTCCGCCGGTGGCGTAGGGGTTTTCTTCGAGCCGGGAGCGCAGCGCCTCGTAGGAGTAGAGGCCGCGCAGCGGGTCTTCGAGGAATTCCGGGGTGCCGCCGAACAGGAAGCCGATGTATTCGGCGCGGCCTTGCTGGGTGTCGTTGATGATGTTGAGGATCTGCTCGTAGTTGGCGTGCCGGGACCCTTTGTGGCTGAGCTTGTAGAGGTTGACGAGCTCGTCGAAGCAGACCAGGAGCCCACGGTAGCCGGCCATGGTGGTGAAGGCCGCCATGAGTTTGAGGTGGTCGAACAGGGACCGGTCGTCGATGATTTCGCTGACGCCCAGGTCTCGGCTGGCTTCGGTTTTCTTCGCGTATTCGGCGCTGAGCCAGCGCAGGGCGTGGGCGCGTAGTTCTTCGTCTTGGTGGACGTGGGAACGCCAGTACGCTTCGATGACTTTGGCGAAGCTCGGACCGCCAGGGAATTCGCGTAGTCCCCACAGGCGTTCGCTGAGCTGGTGTTCCACTGTGGTGCCGTTAGCTTCAGCGTCCCGCCGCACTTGGGTCACGAATTTTTCTACGACGGTGGTGAGTGCGCGGCCGCCGGGCTTGCCGCGGGTCGCCATGTTCGCCATGAGGGTGGAGTAAAGTCTGCGGGCTCGGCCTTGGCTGCCCTGCAGTCGGCGGTCCGGGGTGAGGTCAGCGTGGACGGTGACCAGGTCTTCTTTGTGGGCGATGGACCGGACCAGGTGGAGGAAGAACGTTTTTCCGGCCCCGTAGTCGCCGATGACGAACCGGACGGCGCCTGCCCCGTTTTTGATCTGCTTGATGCTGGTGTGGAGGGCTTCGAGTTCTCTGCCCCGCCCGACTTGGATGAGATGGGCCCCGCGGTAGGGGACGACGCCGTTGCGGAGCGCGTCAAGCAGCGGGCCTCTGTCTTTGCTGCGGATGGTGAGGGAGGGGACGGGCGTTTCAGTCACTGGGTCATCTCCTCGAAGATCACCTTGTGCACGGTGATGTGGTCGTCGTTTTCGCTGAGGACAACGGTGCCGGTCCGGTGCAGCGCTACTTCGTTGATTGCGTCGATCGCTTCGTAGACGTCGATGCCGTACCAGTGGGCTAGCCGAGTGGTGTCGGCAAGGTTCCAGTGGTCGCGGGTTGCAAGGTCGGTGAGCAGCGCGATGTGGCGCTGGCTGAGCGGCGTGATTTTCGGGAGTTTCTTTGGGGTGAGCGGTGTGTCGGGGGAGGCCGGGGTGAGCGGGTTCCCGGAGTGGGGGTTGTCGGGCGGGGGAGCGATCCCCCGGTAGCTCAGTCTCAGCCGGAGGATTGCTTCCAAGCCGAGGATGCGGTGGACGCTGAGCAGGAAAACAGTCTGGTTCTCGGTGGTTTTTCCGCCCACTTCGGCGACGTCGAGCAGCAGGTCGCCGAGTTTTTCCCGCTCGCGTAGCGGGAGTTGGGCGAGGCGGGAGCACAGGTTGAGCGGGGGTTCCGTGGCGGCTGTCTCCCGTTCGTGCAGGCGCAGCTCCCGCCAGTCTTTCTCGAACAGGTCGGCTATGGTTTCGGCCGCTCTCGTGATGAGGAGCCGGTGTTCGACGGTCAGCGGTCCTGCCAGGGATGCCAGGTGAAGAGCAAGCTCAGCGAAGTCCCGGATGGTTTGCTGTGAGGCTGCCGCTGGAGCGGGGACTGGTGGCGGGGTGACTGCTGGGGGTTTCGGCGCGGCGGGAGCTGCTGTTGCCCGGTTGGCGGGGGAAGAGTGCAGCGTCGTATTCCCCGTGGCGAGGTTTCCCGCGGCGAGGGTTGAGCTTGGGGTTGCCGTGTTCCCGGCAAGCCGGTTCCGTTCCACGGCTTGCGCGTAGATCTTCTGTACCCGGTTGACCAGGTCCTGCGGCGGGGCGATGTCGGCCACGTCGCGCACCCCAGGTACCGGCAGCCGGACTTCTCCCAGGCCGGGGCAGGAAGCCCGGTAGACGTATTCGAATTGCGGGGCGGTTGCCGGAACGATCTGATCGCCTTGGTAGGGGAGGATGAGACCCTTGTAGGGGAGCGGCAAGTTGAGGGAGGAGAAGTTTTTCCGGTATTCCTCAGGGTTTTCTGGACGTAGATGGTAGAGAACCCATTCCAGTGCCCACTCGGGAGGCAGGGAGAGGTTGTCTCGAGCCAGCAGTCCTAGCCCGAGTCGGAATTCTTGTGGAATCTGCTGGGTTGCTGGAGAGTAGCGGGGCGGAGAGCTAGGGGCCGCGAGTTTTTCTCCGCTGGCGATGTCGGCAAGGATGAGTAGGCGGCGTGTTTGCTCAGTGAATTCGGGGCTCGCCGCGAATTCTTCGATGAGTCGTTTCAGTTCTTCGCGCAACCGCGGAGGGATGCGAATTTTCTCTTTCGTGGACCGGATCATTTCGATGATCCGGCGCTCTAGCCCATTGCGGAATAGTCTTCCGAAGACGATCGGAACTGATGCTCCACTGTCCCGGTTTGCCAGCCATGACAGGTATCGGGCCCGCTCCTGCGGGGTGAGGTCGGGGTATCCGGCTACTGGACGGCGGGGAGCCCTGCCGTGCGGGCTGACAACAGAGCTGTCGATTTCCAAGGAGAGGTCGATGGCTGAAGAGCGCTGGATGTCGTCGTCTGCCTCTCGCGGGGCATAGCCTGTATACACCATTCCATCGGGAATAGTGTATTTGCTGATGCGGACAGTTGTTCCGGGTGCTTTCCAGGAAGACCAGCGGATTTTTTGGGTTGTTTGAGAGAGTTCGGCTTCTGGGTGGGGAAGGGGTGTAGCGAAGGGTTGCGCAGGACGGGCTTCTTCTTTCTTTGTCTTCTCTACATCGGCTTGTGCTGCGCGAACAATACGCCCCAAATGGCTCAGCGGGAGGGCTAGGTTGCTGATGTCATAGATTTCGGGGACGGGGACTCGAATCGTGTCAAGATCGGGGTTGGCGGGTGTGTAGACCCAGGTGAATTCTTTTCCTTCGTTGAAGGGAACAGGCATTCCTCCTGGGAATTCTTCGGTGAAGCGTCGCCGGAACGCTTCGTGGAAAGCCTCGTCGGTGCGCAGAGCCATGGGCGGGCGTACCTGCTCGTGGTGGACAGCCCAGGACAGCGCCCAATCGGCGGGGATCTGCTTGTTGTGTGCTTTCAACACACCCAGCCCGTAGCGGAGTTCGTCGGGCAGCGTGTCGTAGGGGTCTTTGGGCGACGGTGGTTTGCCGGGGCTGTGGAGGTTTCCTTGAGCGAGGTATCTGACGAGCGCGCGTAGTGTGTATGCGCGCTGCCGGAAGCGCCGCATGATGCGGTACGTGTCGATGAGGCGGTCCAGTTCCGCGTGGATGGTTGCCAGTTCGCTGGTGGGTGCACTGCCTGGGAGGATGTCGCACAGCACCCGCTGCTCTAGCCCGTAGAGGAAGAGGAAGAGCGGGGTGTCTTCGGACACCACTCCGATGCGTCCCGCGGCGAGCCAGTCTAAGTAGCGGCCTCGGGCGTCAGGGGGAAGCTGGTGGTAGCCCTTGCCGTGATGGTTGGAGGCGGGGGTGCCTGGAGCGCTCTCAGCCGGGAGGTCGGGGTTGATGAGCGCGGCTTGCCGATCGTCGACCGGGGTTCCGACATAGACCAGTCCGGTTGTGATTTTCCGTCCTTGGACGGAGACGGTTTCCCCGATCCTGACCCAGAAGCCTTCCTGACCTCGGGCGGCTGGCGGCTCTGGCAGGACAGCCGGAGGCGGTGCGCTGCTGGACGCGGCAGGCTGCTGCTCTGCTTTGGTTGGAGGCGTCTCGACGGAGGCGGGCAGGGCTCCTTGTTTCCGGAGCACCTCTACCACTTCAGGGTCGACTTCGATGGTGTCTTCTTGCTCGTCGACAAGCTCCATGTCGACGAGGTCGAGTGCGTATTCGTTGATCTCGGCTAGCGCACCGTCGATCATGAGGCCGTGGTGTCGGGCGAGCGAGGAGACTTCGACCCGAGCCCATTCCTGCTTGGTGATCAGGGTGGCGAGGAAAGCGTGGAGCCGGTGTTCCAGCCGGGAGAGGACTGCGGTGTCTGTGTCCGTCTCGGTTCTGGTGGACGCGGCGGGAGGAGCTAGAACGGGGGCTGTTTCTTCCGTGTGCTCCTCGTCTTCTTCGTTTTCGTACAGGTCGGCGAGGAATGCGTCTGTGTGACGCACCTCGTCTTGGACGGCGGCGAGGCGCTTGCGGTCGAGGAAGTCGCTTTGTTGGGGAGCAGAGCGCGGTTGGACCGCTTCGCTCTGTGGTTTTTCTGCTGGTTGTGCGGCCGGAGTCGGGATGGGTTTTCCAGTGTCGGTGTTGGGGGCGGTAGGGGTCGGGGCTGTTGTTGTTTCCGCGGGTTTTTCTGGTTGTACCTGTTGTTCGAAGAGGGCGGGTTTGCTGGGGACGGTTTGAGGCTTGTGCGGCTTCCGGTAGTGGACGGGTTGGCGCTGGGAGATGGATGGACGGTAGGTCTCCTCTCCGGGCGAGGGGTCTTGCGTCCAGCTAAGCTGCCAGTCCTGTTCAGGGGTGTCCTCGAGGTAGGTGAGCAGCTTGAGGAAGTGAGCTGCCTGCTTTTCTAACCTGGCGTCAGCGCCGTAGACGGCTAGCAGCCGCTCGGTTTCTTCGCGGATGGCTGAGAGGTCGCTTGCTCGTTTGTGCTCTTTCAGATTCCGCAGGATCCGGCTTTCTAGTCCGGTGAAGAAGAGGTAGACGAAGCTGATGGAGAGGCCGCGTCTTTTTCGGCCGCTGGCTAGCCAGCGCAGGTAGGCGGTTCTGGCTGAGGGGAGGAGGAGACGGTAGGGGAGCATGGAGGCACCCCGCGGCAGGGAGGGGTGGAAGTCGGGAGCCCAACCGACGGGCAGCGAGGGGTCGAGCTGTGAGAGTTCGGGGGGCGGTTCTTTGGTGGAAGGGGTTTGCCCGACGTACACCATCCCGTCGGGGATGGTGATGAAGTTGACGACGACCGGGGTGCCAGCAGGGATCCACCAGAGATTGTCGCCTTCTTGCTGCCAGTGCTGTTCCGGCTGGAGACCGCTTCTTTTCGATCCCGTAGGCGACGTTCTCTTGGTCAAAGTCCCGCTCCTTAACTCTTGTTGAGATGCTCCCGAGGCCGGTGGCGTGTCTCCGCGGCTTATCCGAGCGGTTTGGGGGGTGAAGCCGACCGGTGGTCTGTCCGCACGGTGTCCTCTATGAGGACATGCGGCCCTCTCTGCACGGATGCCTCCGTCCATCTCCTCTCTTATCAGCTCTTTTAGGGATTTACGTCCCGAATTGTGGCGATTTTCAGGCGGGGTGCCTTCAGGAGTGCCACGATCTTCAGTAAGCTACACATTCCGACTGCGATGTGAACGTAGCTAACAATTTAGTGTCTTTTCTTGGTGGGTCACACTGCTTCCCTTGTGTTAGGGGCACGCTTGTGACCTTCCGTCCGCAAGAAGAAACCCACAGCGAGCGCAATCGAGGCCATACCTGCCCAGGCCCGGTTGCGGTTCGCAGAGAGAAGCGGGGGTGGCGCCAGGTCGACCCGGTCAGACAGGCCACTTCGGTGTCCCTGTACAGCGTCGAAGACGACCGGTTCGGCGAGACCTTGGCCAATGATCTGAGGCCTCGACCCGGGTGTACGGCCCCTCCTAGCCGCAGACCGCGAAAGTCCGCGCCTTACCAGAGCGAGCCACAAAACTGCGGACAACTGCACCGGTCTTCTTGAGAAGTGCGAATGTCGCGATACGGTCGAATAACGGGTGGGACGGAAGGAAACAGTTCAATGGCGCGCCTGGCGATTGACCGTGACTTTCTCCTCGACTTCGCGAAACTGGAGAAAAGCGTCCAGGACCGGGTCACCGAGGTCTTCACGAAATTCGAGCATGCCCGCCACACGGGAATCCACCTCGAAAAGATCGCCAATGCCCGCGACGACCGGTTCCGCACCATCCGCATCGACCAGTTCTGGCGCGGCGTAGTCCTCGCCCCCGAGGCAGGCGACATCTACACCTTGCTCAAAGTCCTCCCGCACGACGACGCCTACGCGTGGGCGCAGCGCCGCACCGCCACCGTCAACGGGGCCACCGGCCGCATCGAAATCCGCGACGTGGAAGCCATCGACGCTTCCCTGCCCCACCTCGAACAGGTTGCCCAAGACGCCCCGCGGCGGTTGTTCGACCACGTCAGCGACAGTGACCTGCGCCGACTGGGAATCGACGGGCAGACACTCGCGTTCGCCCGCGTACTCACCGACGAAGCCCAGTTGGAAGCCGCCGAAGGCCTCCTGCCTTCCGTGCAGTGGAAAGTCTTGACCGCGCTCGCCGCAGGCTACACCCCGGAGGAAGCGTGGGACGAGCTGTGTGTCGACATCACCAGCGAGCAGATCGACCCTGACGACTTGGACGCGGCAGTCGAACGCAGCCGCGACCGGGTGGTGTTCGTCGACGGCCCCGACGAACTGCTGTCAGTGCTCGCCTACCCCTTCGCGCTGTGGCGGGTCTACCTGCATCCGGTGCAGCGGAGCGTGGTCGAAGCCAGCTATCGGGGTCCGGCCCGGATCACCGGCGGGCCCGGCACCGGGAAAACCGTGGTCGCCCTGCACCGCGCCCGCCACCTGGCCCGCACCGGGGAAGGAAAAGTCCTCGTCACCACGTTCACGTCGACGCTCGCCGAGTCGCTGCGGGCAGGCCTGATGCTGTTGGACGACTACGACGAGTTCGTTGACCGGATCGACGTCGCCCACGTCGACCAGCTCGCCCACCGGATCGTCCGCGAAGAGCACGGCGCCCTGCGGATGCTGACCGGCGCGCAAGAACGCGAACTGTGGTCCACGATCATCCGCGACCTGGGGCTTTCGTTCACGCCCGCGTTCCTCGCCGAGGAGTGGCGGCAGGTCGTCATCGCCCAGCAGGTGCGTTCGGCACAGGACTACCTCGCCGCGAAACGCACCGGGCGGGGACGGCCCCTCGGCTCCCAGCAGCGTGCCCACGTCTGGCAGGCGATCTGGGAGTTCGAAGCCGCACTGCGCGAGCAGGGTCTGTGGACGCACGAAACCGTGTGTGTGGAGGCAGCGCGGCTGCTCGCCGAACGCGACCGGAAACCGTACCGACACATCGTGGTGGACGAAGCCCAAGACCTCAGTCCGGAAAAATGGCGGCTGCTGCGCGCCGCCGTGTCTGAAGGCCCGAACGACTTGTTCTTCGCTGCCGACACCCACCAGCGCATCTACCAGCATCAGGTCACTTTACGTGACGTCGGTATCACCATTGCGGGACGCTCCACCCGGCTGCGCATCAACTACCGCACCACCGCGGAAATCCTCGCCTGGAGCCTGGGCCTGCTGCACGGGGAACGGATCGACGACATGGACGGCGGCGTCGAATCGATCACGGGCTGCCGCTCGGAACTGCACGGTCCCCCGCCTACCGTGCAAGGGTTCGCCAGCAAGGAAGACGAGCTGTGCGCTGTCGCCGCCGCAGTCCGGGAGTGGATGGACAGCGGGGTGGCCCCCGAAGAGATCGGGGTGGCTGTGCGCTCCAACCGGCTGGTGAAAGAGGTTGCCGAGACGCTGAACGCAGAGTCGATCCCCGTGCGGGAACTCGCCGGAGGGCTCCCTGAGGACGGTGCGGTGTCCGTCGGCACTATGCACCGGATGAAAGGACTGGAGTTCCGTTGCCTGGTGGTCGCCGGAGTCAGTGAAGGGCAGTTGCCCGCCCCCAAAGCGGTTGTCCCGGAATCTGAGGACAAAGCCGCACACCGCGCTGGCCTGCAACGGGAACGCTGCCTGTTGTTCGTGGCGTGCACGCGGGCCCGTGAACAACTCCTGGTCACGTGGAGTTGCGAGCCGAGCCCGTTTCTTACCGCGCTCTCTTGAGGTTTTCTCTGCAACAGTGAGAAAGGTTCCTTATGGCCAAATTGTCTACATTGCTCGACCAAATCGACTCAGGAACGATCCTGCTTCCTGAGTTCCAGCGCGGTTACGTGTGGAACCGGGACCAGGTGCGCGGGCTGATGCGGTCCCTGTACCGGGGGTACCCGGTGGGCAGCCTGCTGCTGTGGGAGACCGCGGCGACCGATGTGGCTGCTCGAGGCGGTACGGTGGGAGACGGCCGGACCCACCTGATGCTGCTGGACGGCCAGCAGCGTATCACCTCCCTGTACGGCGTCATCCGAGGTCGGCCACCCGCGTTCTTCGAAGGGGACGCGAAGGCGTTCACCGGGCTGTACTTCCACGTGGAAGACGAGGTCTTCGAGTTCTATTCGCGCAGCAAGATGGCCTCAGATCCCCGTTGGGTGAATGTGACCGAGCTGTTCCAGCAGGGGCCGGTTCCCTACTTGGCGAGGTTCACCGATGCTCCCTCTGAACTAGCCACCATCTACCTGCAGCGGCTCAACCGACTCCACCAGGTGACCGAGCGCGAGTTCCCCCAGGAGAAAATCACTGGGGCGGACAAAGAAATCGACGAAGTTGTCGACATTTTCAACCGGGTGAACTCGAGCGGTACCAAGCTGTCTAAGGGTGACCTGGCACTGGCCAAGCTGTGCGCACAGTGGATGGAAGCCCGCAGCAAGATGCGTGAAGCTCTCCGCCGGTGGGAGCGGGCTGGGTACCGTTTCGACCTGGATTGGCTGCTGCGCACTGTTACCGCGGTGGCAACAGGACGTTCCCAGTTCGAAGCACTGGAACGGCTCAAAGCTTCTGAATTCAAGGCCGCCCTAGAGAAGACGGTCGCTCACGTCGACACTTTCCTTAACACCGTGTCTGGACGGCTCGGGCTCGATCACGACAGAGTGCTGCCCGGCCGGTACTCCATCATGGTGGTGGTACGACTGCTGGAGCTCAACAACGGCTCCTTCACGGACGGCGTGCACCGGGACAAGACCCTCTACTGGTACATCCACTCCGCCCTGTGGGGTCGCTACTACGGTTCCGCAGAGAGCAACCTGCAACAGGACCTCGAGACCTTGGCCCGGGAAGGCATTGACGGACTTATCTCTTCCCTGGAACGGGTTCGAGGCGGTTCTCTCACCATCCGCCCGCACGACTTTGAGGGGGCTACTAAGGGCTCGCGTTTCTACCCGGTGCTGTACATGCTCAGCCGGGTCAAGGGAGCCCGCGACTTCGGAACAGGACTGGAACTGAAGGCCGAGACGTTGGGCAAGTTCTCATCTTTGGAGATCCACCACGTCTTCCCGAAGCCACTGCTGTACAACGGCTACGACCGCAAGCATGTGAACGCAATCGCGAATTTCTGTTTCCTCACCCCGCAGAGCAAACTGGAGATAGGCAACCGCAGTCCTGAGGAGTACCTTCCTGAGGTGGAGGCCCGGCATCCTGGGGTGCTCGCTTCGCAGTGGATTCCCACCGATCCTGCGTTGTGGAAACTGGAACGCTACCGCGATTTCCTCTTCGCCCGTCGGGAACTGCTGGCTGAGGCAGCCCAGTCTTTCTTGGAGGAGCTGCGCTCCGGGACAGCAAGTGCAAACGAGACGGTGCTCCGCCCGATCAGCGTGGTCACGGAGAAGTCCGACGACGCGCGTGCCGTACAGGTCCGCGAGCTTATCGAAGAGCTGCAGCGGATGGGATACTCGGAGCCGCTCGTCGACACCGAAGTGCCCGACCCGGAGACGGGGCGGGCAATCGCGGTTGCCGAGGCGTTCTGGCCGGAAGGGTTGCAGGCCGGACAAGGGGCTCCCGTGGTGTTGGAGTTGGATCCTGGGGAAGCCGACCTCCCCCGGTTGAAGGAGTTGGGCTACGAGGTGTTCACCTCGGTGGATGCCCTGCTCGGCTATGTCAAGCGGCGGAACGCGGACGCAGCTGGGGAACGCCTGATCGAACCGGAAACCGTGGCGGCGGAGCCCCGGGAGGAAAACGAACCGCTGCTGCGGGAGCTGGGATTGGCGCTGCGTTCGCTCTACGACCGAGCCCGCGACGAGGCCGGATACACCCCCTCCCAACTGTTGAGCATGATTGCGGACTTGGGGCCGTTGGGTGCGGCACGTCGACTGCTGCACGCGCCCACAGTCTCCGACGGGTTCTCTGCGCTGTGGGAGCGCGGCCGCCTCGACCTGACCGTGGAAGCAGTGGTGTGCGAGCCCCGGTTCGCCCCGCTGTTCACTGAAGAGGAGTTGGAGACAGCGCGTCGGCGTCTCAACCAGTTCGGCTATTCCGTTGACAGCGCGGCCTGAAATGCTCCACCGCGTGCCCGGTGCCAGGGCTGCATACCGGAAAAGCCTTGGCGCCGGGCAGCGGTGACGCGCCCGAAAGCAGAGTTCGCGGCCGTGATTCTTCGCGGCGTAGAGGGCGGTTAAGGCAGTCAGGAGCACTCAGGCGGACACCACCGCGGATCTTCCGGTGGGCAGAAACAGCGGGTGCTCGGATGAGGGCTACGACGTGAGGGGCCGCATCAGGTCGTCAAACCCGGCAGCGTACTCGGTGAACGGTAAGGACAGGTGGACGGCCTGGTCACGCCAGAGGTTTGCTTAGACAGTCTGTTCAGGGTCGGCGACGAGTTCAGCGGACAGGAAGGTTCCGTCGTCGGCGTAGTTCATGCGCACCAGGGTTGAGGAGTCGAACAGCCAGTAGTCGAAGCGGGGGAGTCCTGCAGGCTACTGGCCTTCGGGTACGGCGATGATGCGTACGTCCTCTCCGGCCGCCACGGTGTGGCGATAGGCCCACGCGCATTCGAAACGCACATAGTCGGAGAGCGGCTCGGTCACCATCATGTGAACACGGTGGAATCGTTTGCCGGCCCGGACGCCTCGCCGGACCCGTTCCACCCAACGGGTGATACTGGGGAAGTTCCCTCCCGCTTCACCCTCCTGGAATCTGGCGAGTTCCACCATTTCGTAGGGACGCCATAGACGAACAGCGACGCGCTTAAGTAGAGCTGTTCCCTTCAGGAACCCCCGCTCCTGAGCTGTGCAGCCGAGTGAGCGTGTCGGGGCATCGCCAGGGTGTCATGGGTGTCCGCCGCCTCCTGGGGCAAGGCCGTGCCCTCGCCTTCACGAGGCACACGACCGTGGCAGCGGTCCGATCATGAGTGCCACCCCACCATGGGGGCGCTTCTCGGTCACGGTCTGTGCATGGCTACTCTGCGGTTTCGTGCCGTGGGAGACGGCGGCGACACACCGTGGAGGAGCGATGGGGGAGTTCATCAGGTTCGAGTCGGACGGCCCGGTGCGGCACATCGTCCTCAATGCGCCGCAGCGGCTCAACGCCCTCGACCGGCCGATGCTCGCCGAGTTGGCCGAGGCGGTCCGCGCGGTCGCGGCTGATGAGGAGGCGCGCGCCCTAGTGGTCAGCGGCGCGGGCCGGGCGTTCTGCGCGGGCGCGGATGTCACCAGCCTGTTCGGGGATCCCACGCGTCCGCCCGCGGTGATCCGCGACGAGTTGAAGCAGGTGTATGCGAGCTTTCTCAGCATTGCCGACCTGACGATTCCCACGATCGCCGCGGTGGGCGGTATCGCGGTCGGTGCCGGGGTGAATATTGCGATGGCCTGCGACATGGTCGTGGCGGGCCCGAAAGCGAAGTTTGCGATCACGTTCGCTGAGATGGGGCTGCACCCGGGCGGCGGCTGCAGTTGGTTCCTCACCCGGCGGATGGGCGGGCACCGGGCGTTGGCGACCCTGTTGGACGCGGAGCGGATCGACGCTGAAGAGGCGTTCCGCGCCGGTCTGGTCACCCGGCTGGTGGAGGATCCGGTGGCTGAAGCGCTGGCTATGGCCCACAGCTACGCCGAGCGTGATCCTGGCCTGGTCAGGGACATGAAACGGGCGGTGCGGATGGCGGAGACCGCGGATCTCGCCACGGTGTTGGAGTTCGAGTCGTGGGCGCAGGCGTCGTCGGTGAATTCGCCGCGTTTCCAGGAGTTCCTCGCCGAGTTCGCGGCGCGGAAGAACAAGAAGGAGTGAACGGGTGTGGGGCGGTCCACCTACCGCCCCACACTCTTCTCCCTTCCCCCGGCTTGGGTTAGCGGACGACCGTGACCGTGTGTGCCGTAGCGTCGCGGGCGAGGTGGCGGCCGATGACGAGCCGCTGGATCTGGTTGGTGCCTTCGAAGATCTGCATGACTTTGGCTTCGCGCATGTAGCGTTCGACGGGGAAGTCGCGCGTGTAGCCGTAGCCGCCGAGGACTTGGACTGCGTCGGTGGTGACGCGCATCGCGTTGTCGGTGGCGATGAGTTTGGCGATGGACGCTTCTTTGCTGTAGGGCAGGCCGGAGTCTTTGAGGCGGGCGGCGCGCAGGGTGGCGGCGCGGGCGGTTTCTACGGCTGCGGCCATGTCGGCGAGCAGGAAGGCAAGCCCTTGATGTTCGATGATGGGTTTGCCGAAGGCTTCGCGCTGCCGGGCGTAGTCGACGGCGGTGTCGAGCGCGGCTTGGGCTAGGCCGGTGGCAACGGCGGCGATGCCGAGCCGTCCGGCGTCGAGGGAGGACAGCGCGATCGACAGGCCTTGGCCTTCGGCGCCGATGCGCTGGTCGGCGGGGATGCGCACCCCGTCGAAGCGCAGCATGGTGGTGTGCGAGGCGGTCAGCCCCATTTTCCGTTCGGGGCGGTCGGCGCTCAGGCCCGGGGTGTCGGCGGGGACAAGGAAGCAGGAGATGCCGCGGGAACGGTCGTCGCTGGTGCGGGCCATGACCGTGTAGAAGTCGGCTTGCCCGCCGTGGGTGATCCACGCTTTCACGCCGTCGAGGATGTAGTGGTCGCCGTCGCGTCGGGCACGGGTGGTCATGGCGGCGGGGTCGGAGCCGGCGTGCGGTTCGGAGAGGCAGTAGGCGCCGAGCAGGTCGCCGCTGAGGAGGTCGGGAAGCCACCGTTGCCGTTGTGCTTCGGTGCCGTAGACGGCGAGGGCGTAGCAGGAGAGTACGTGCACGCTGACGCCGACGCCGACGGAGGCCCAGACTGCTCCGATTTCTTCGAGGATGTTGAGATAGGCCTCGTAGGGTTGGCCGCCTCCGCCGTACTCCTCCGGGTAGGGGAGGCCGAGGACACCGAGTTTGCCGAGTGTGCGGAACGCTTCTCGGGGGAAGCGTTCGGTTTCTTCGGCTTCGGCGACGTGTGGTGCGAGTTCCCGCGACGCTACTTCGCGGACGAGTTCGACCAGGTCTGCGGTTTCTTGGGACGGCATCAAGCGTGTGACGGACATGAGCACACCCCCGTACTATTTCGAGTACCAGAGTACTGTTTTGAGTACTCGGAAAACAAGAGGGCCTCTCGGTACGCTGGGGCCATGCCTGCCCTCCAGAGGTTGTCGGAGAAGACCCGTGCGCGCCGCGAGGAACTCCTCGACGGTCTGCGCCGCCTGTTCCTCGCTGAGGGGTTTGCGCGCTTCAGCGTGAGTGACATGGCGGAACGGCTGCGCTGCTCCAAGAGCACCTTGTATCTGGTGGCGCCGAGCAAAGAGCAGATCGTGGTTGCCGCGGTGCGTTCCTATTTCAAGAGGGCAGCCGAACGCATCGAGGCCCGCGTGGCCGAAGCGCCGCCCGAGAAGCGGCTCGTGGTCTACTTGGAGGCAGTCGCCGCAGAGTTGGAGCCGGTGTCGGAGCAGTTCTACGCCGATTTGGCGGCGTTCGCTCCCGCCAACGAGGTCTACCAGGAGAACACGCTGGTAGCGGCCCGGCGGGTGCAGGAACTGGTCGCCGAAGGGGTGGCTGCTGGCGTGCTGCGCCCGGTCAACGCTGCTTTTGTGGGGGCTGCGGTGGCCCGGGTCATGACGGGGATCCAGGACGGCACGATCAAAGAGGCCACGGGGCTCGACGATGCCGAGGCCTACCGCCACTTGGCTGACCTGGTGATGGCGAGTCTGACCCGGGAGGCCACCGAGTCGCCGCTGGCTTAGCGGAAAGGGCGCGGCGGCACCGCTTGCTGGGTTTGTTTCTGCTGCGGCCCCCGGGAGCGTTCAGTGTTGGGGTAGAGGATGCGCTCCCGCGGGGCCGCCTTGTGCGGTGAAGGATGAGGGCAGTGCTCACCGCTGCGGGAATCCGGGCAGGCAGTGCCAGTGCTGCCCCTGTGGGCGTCCCGCGGTTACTGCAGGCTGGGGAGGGCGCGCAGCACGTCCAGGGAGACTGCGATCCGTTCCCGGGCTGCTGCGGGCACCGTCCCGCCGACAGGGTCTTCGGCTGTTCCGCCCCACCGGCGCAGGATCTGCAGCGGGCGGAGTCCTTCACGCTCGCTGTGCGCGATCCGGTCGGCCCAGAAGCGTGCTGCGGGTTCTTCGGCGGTATCCAGTGCGAGGAATCCGACGGCGTCGTCGGTTTCTGTTGCCCACAGGAAGCCCAGCAGTGCTCCCTTGCGGACTACGGGGAGGTAGCGGATCAGCGCCGTGGACGTGGGAGTGTGGCGTGGCGCGGTGTCCGGGGAGGTGGGCGGGGGGATCGAGGCGGGGGATGCTCCGTCGGGGTGCGCGGTCAGATCGTCCACCGGTTCCGTCTCTTTCGTCATTTGTGCTGGAAGTCCGCTCGTGGCGTGCGGCCACGCTGCCTCCACTCGACCTCGCGCACCTCCCGTCCTGGTGGGGTGTCGGGTGGATCGCCGTGGCTGCTCCTTCCTCACCAGCGACAACGACAAATTTCACTTAATGGTGAGGATGCGGTTTTCTGTGATGGTTTTCGGAACTTCGGACATTACCACGTCTGCCGACATTGAATTACTGTGCAGGACATAAGGGGCAAATTCTGTCATATCAGACAGAGGTCTGATGTGTCCTATCATCTCTTGGGCCCCTGCAATCCACTCTCGGCGGAGCCGGGATTCCCTCTGGGCGCTCAGGAGGAGAATTCCGCTGAGGCCAAGGCCTTCCCTAGAACGAATCCATCATCCGGTCATCCTAGGAAAACAATTCTGAACAGATGGCGGTGAATCTTCATTTTCGTGAGGGAGTGGCAGGTGCTAACGCGAAAAGAATTCTGAGAAAACGAAAACATCTTTCATTTTCTCGGTGGTGGTCAGCACAAAGGCCACGGGCGGGACCGCTTACTGCGGTCCCGCCCGTGGCCTTCTCCCCCCTTATCTTCCCCCCGGGAGACAGGTCAGGAATCTCGGACTTTAAGCCGTCAGCAGCGACTTACCGGGATGCTTCCGTGCTCAGCAACCACGCCCGCGTCAAGGGCCGTCATGCCTGCGAAACCCCCTGTCGTGGGCTGCAGGGAGAGCGCAGCCGAGTGCGCCCTCCCTGTCCTGCGCCGCGGCCTACCTGGGACAGCGACCACATCCCCATGGCCCCGGGCAGCCCGCAGTGTGGGGGACCCCGCTGCCACCCCGAGGCCGCCAGCCACGGCTCCCCCGCTTGCCTGCTGGCTGAGCGGCCACGGTGGTGAACCCCCACGTAAGGCCAGCGCACCGCAGTAGCCCCCGAGTAGAAAACCCTGGCTGGAGGCTTCCCCTGCGGTATTCGCCACCCTTTCCTCGTCACCGGAATCCGTGCCACACGAGTCCCCGATAAGCCCGGCTGCCGGGATACCCCCCTCCTTGCCCGGCGTGCCATCGGGAGAAACGGCGAGATGCGCGGCCTTTCGATGGAAGAAATCCGCCATCCACCTCACCTCTCCTCTTGTGTCGGGGACACCGCTGCCGATTTACGGCAATGGTGCTCGACTCCGGTGATAGGAGCAGTGAAATTCTAAAAATGAACCATCCCCCTTCGCAGGGGATTCGCGCATATTCCCACCGTCTTGAACAAAAAAATTCGGGCTTTGCGTGCAAAGCCCCCTAAACGATCAGTGGTGAACACGCCGGATCGGATAGCGGACGAGTCCTAAATCCTGAATCGGACTGACAGAAACTGGGGAAGGTGTTCCTCGGCCCGGGACCCCGTCGCAGCCCCGAAAAAAAGACACACGGTCCCGCCCGCCGACTCCGCAGTCCCCGACACACAACACGGCTCGGGAAGGCGGGATGACACCCTCCGCCCCCGAGCCGTCTCACTGATCCATGGCAGCGGGCCGCGGCCCAGCCCCAGGTATGCGCCGACCTACAGGTACGGTCCCGAGCTGCCCTGCACCCGACCCTGCTGGGCGTGCTCGCCCTCCCCCTGCTGCTGCAGCGCAGAAGGCAGCGCCCGGCGCATGTTCTCCAACTGGGCGCGCGCCGCCATCTGCTGGGCGAACAGTGTCGTCTGAATACCGTGGAAGAGACCCTCCAACCAGCCCACGAGCTGAGCCTGAGCGATCCGCAACTCGGCCTCGCTCGGCGTCTCCTCGTCGGTGAACGGCAAAGACAGCCGCTCCAGCTCCTCCACCAGTTCCGGAGCGAGCCCGTCCTCCAGCTCCTTGATCGAGCTGGCGTGGATCTCCTTCAACCTGACCCGGCTCGCCTCGTCCAAGGGGGCGGCCTTGACCTCCTCCAGCAGCTGCCGGATCATGCTGCCGATCCGCATGACCTTGGCAGGCTGCTCCACCATCTCGGTGACCGGACGCCCCTCCGACTCCTCCTTCTCCTCCTCATTCGAGGGCGCAGGGGGCACGGCGGCCGGGCCGCTCGGCCCCAGAATCAGCACCTGGGGCTGCTCTTCCTGACTGGGTCCGTTGTTCATCGCATCTCCCACCTTGCGGCTGTTGACGTTGGAGACACTACGCCGATTTCGCGGTGAGTGTTATTAATTGGTAACAAGCAGAATCTTTCCGACATGCTCGCTGGCTTCCAGGACACGGTGCGCTTCGGCGGCCTGGCTGAGTGGCAGTACCCGGTCCACGACCGGCCGGATCTCCCCTCTCTCGACCAGCGGCCATACCCGCTCTGTTACCTGCGCGACGATCGCGGCCTTCTCCTCCAACGGGCGCGACCGCAGCGTCGCGGCGTGCACAGACAGCCGTTTGATCAGCATCCGCCCCAAGTCGAGCTCTGCTCTGCGCCCGCCCATCAAACCGATGACGACCAGCCGTCCGCCCACCGCAAGTGAACGGAGATTAGCCTCCAGGTAGCTGCCGCCCATGATGTCGAGCACCACGTCGACGCCGCGGCCGCCGGTCTCTTCCCGCACCCGCGCAGCAAAGTCCTCGGAACGGTAGTTGATCGCCACATCCGCACCGAGCTCCCGGCAGCGGGCAAGTTTCGCTTCGCTTCCCGCGGTGGTCAGCACGCGGGCGCCGAACGCGCGGGCCGCCTGGATCGCGAAGGTGCCGATCCCGCTGGCGCCGCCGTGCACCAGCAGAGCCTCGCCTTCACGCAGCTGGGCGGTCATGAACACGTTGGCCCACACCGTGCAGGCAACCTCGGGCAGGGCTGCGGCCTCGACCAGGCCGACCCCTTTGGGGACCGGCAGCAACTGGCCGACAGGAACCGCTACCCGCTCGGCGTAACCGCCGCCGCTCAGCAGCGCGCACACCTCGTCGCCCACCCGGTAACCAGAGTCTTCAGTGCCGGGGCCGAACGCAATGATGCGGCCGGAGCATTCCAGCCCCAGGTATTCCGGGGCGCCCGGAGGCGGCGGGTAGTTGCCTTCCCGCTGGCTGATGTCGCCTCGGTTGACCGCTGTTGCCGCAACCTCGACGAGGACTTCTCCCGGCCCGGGCTGGGGGTCGGGGACCTCCTGCCAGACCAGATTCTCCGGACCGCCGGGGGCACTGACGACTATCGCTCGCATGGAATCCACGCTACCCACCCCGTCGCGGGCGGGGCAGACCCGTCAAACAATGCCGAGATGCGGCTTTCGCTCCCTTCTCATCTCATGACCACTAGTTCTATCGTTGATGACCGAGTGCCCGACGAACCCGGAGACGGCGCGACTCGCCGAGCGCACCGTCTTTCGACTATGAAATAGCCAAATACCACGCATACCCAGTACGGTCTGCGGAATGTCCTGAGGAGTGGCGCGGTGTCCTACGAAGAGCACGACGGTTCCGAACACTTCGGTGCTCGTTCGCCGCGCTCGCGATACGAGGATCCCGCGGTCGACACCGAGCTAGGGGAGGACCGCTACGAGGGAGCCGACGAGTGGTTCGGCGACGACGATTTCGACTTGGACCTTGCCCCTCCCCCACCCTATGCCCAAAAACTGAGCCCTGAACCGGCTCCGACCACCTCATCTCCCCCCGAGCCTGCCCCGTTCGCGGACCAGTCCTCCGGCGACAGCCACGGTCCCGGCCAGCTGGCGCCGCCCGGTCCGCTCGCCCAGCCGCAGCCTTCCCCACCGCGGCAGTTCGACGGGCCTGCGCCGGCAGCCCTGTCGCCTGACCTGCCGCCGGACCCGCTCCCTACCGTGTCGTCCCCGGACTTGTTCCGGGCCGACGCCACCCGGGGCGGACCGGAAACAGGACCGCCGTCCCCCGCCGTGCCCGATGCGAGCGGCCCCGGCAGCGAAGCCCACTCCCCGGAATCCTCGGCGCCGAAGGCGGATGACTCGCCCGCCGAATCGGTGCGGTCGCGCTTCGGCCGTAACCGGCCGCAGCTCCGCCAGTTGCTGGAAGAAGCCCAGCAGCGGTCCGCTCCCCCGCCGCCCCCGCCCGAGGACGTTCCCGAGCCGGAACCGCTTCCCCCGCTGGACTTCTCCGGGGCATTGACCACTCCCCCGCCGGGCCCGGCCCCGACGACGCCCCAGCCTGCCGCCCCA
>SMEK01000411.1_pt1 | contig 29476 bp, 23 predicted proteins | sample 2456371 | NCBI WGS metagenome assembly SMEK01 (sample SAMN10132590, study PRJNA489261) | soil metagenome | isolation source: day1 antibiotic-loamy sand soil ammended with composted manure from dairy... | place: USA | collected 2015-04-01
CGGGCCGAGCCGAGCCCGCCTCCCCGACGGCGCACACCCCGGGCGTGTTCACCGCCCCGACGGCGAAGACCTCGGCCCCCGCACAGGAGAACTTCCTGACCGGACTGCTCGTCGGTGCGGGACTGACGCTTCTCGGGGTGATCGTGGGTTCCCTCACCACGCGAAGCCGCCGCTGAGTGGAGGACACATCGCGGACGGTCGTCGACAGGCGCCACCCGGCCTCGGGTGGCGCCTGTCGTCGTTGTTCCGCCGAGCAGCCCTTCCGGCCTGTTTCCTCAGCGTCGAGGAGGAGCCGACCCGTTTGGCACACAGTGACGGCGGAACGGTTGTTCGTTGGCGAATCATGCCATGGTCGGGCTCTGTCGTACCCGCTTGAATCGGCTGCATGAGCGAGCAACGTCGCATCCGCATCGGGATGGACACCGGAGGAACCTTCACCGACGTCGTCGCCTTCGACGAACGCACGGGGGAACTGGTCACCACCAAATCACCCTCCACACCGGACGATCCGGCCGAGGGTTTCATGGCGGCCATCGACAAGGTCCTCACCGTGCTGGGATTCGCCGAAGACGACCACGAAGCCAGAGGCGGCGCGATCAGCGCGGTCAGCCACGGCACCACGGTGGCCACGAACCAGTTGCTGGAAGGCAAAGTCGGCGATCTGGGTTTCATCACCAACGAGGGCTACGAGGCGGTCCTCGAGATCGCCCGACAAAGCGTCCCCGACGGATACGGGAACTCCTATTTCTGGGTGAAACCCGACCGGATCGTGCCCCGGCACCTCGTACGGTCCGTGCGCGGCAGGCTGGATTACACCGGCGCGGAGATCAGGCCCTTCGACGAGGAACAGGCCCGTGAGGTCGCCCGGTGGTTCAAGGCCAAGGGCATCAACGCCCTCGGGGTCTGCTTCCTGCACGCCTACGCCAACCCCGCACACGAGGAACGCATGCGCGACATCATCGCGGAGGAACACCCCGACGCGGTGGTCTCCATCTCCTCCGAGGTGCTGCGCGAATACCGCGAGTACGAACGTTCCATGACCACCCTGGTCGACGCGGCGGTGAAACCGCGGCTCTCGCGGTACATCAACAACATCAAGTCGAGGCTGGACGCCTTCGTCGGCTCCGGTCAGGACACCGGCGTGCCGCTGTACGTGATGAAGTCGAACGGTGGCGTGCTCAGCGCCGACGAGGTGGTCCATCAGCCGATCACGACGGTGCTGTCCGGACCTGCGGCGGGCGCGCTCGGCGCAGCGTTGATCGCGAAGACCGCGGGCTTCGACAAGGTGCTCACCTGCGACGGCGGGGGCACGTCGACGGACGTCTCGGTGGTCGTCGACGGCGAGCCGAGCCTGACCACCGAAGGAACCGTCGGCGTGTACCCGTGCAAGATCCCGATGATCGACGTGGTGACCGTCGGAGCGGGTGGCGGATCGGTCGCCTGGCTGTCCCCGGAAGGCAACCTCAAGGTGGGCCCCCGCTCGATGGGAGCGGACCCCGGCCCCCTGTGCTACGGCAAGGGCGGCACCGAGGTCACGATCACCGACGCCCACGTGGTCCTCGGCCGCATCCCACCCCACCTGCTCGGCGGGGAGATCCCCCTCGACGTCGAGGCCGCCCGCAGAGGGATCGACGCACTGGCGGGCAAACTGGGTCTTTCCCTGGAACGATGCGCCACCGGCGCGCTGGAGATCTCCGCGTGGAACCAGGCCAACGCACTGCGGCAGATCACGGTCCAGCGGGGCCTGGACGTACGGGACTTCACCTTGACCACGTTCGGCGGTTCGGGGTCGCTGCTGCTGTGCCGGTTGATGGACATCCTCGGGCTGAGCACCGTCCTCGTCCCGCCCAACCCCGGTAACGTCTCGGCGTTCGGACTGCTCACCGTGGACGTGAAGAACGACTACGTCCGCACGAACGTCTGCCTGCACGACGCGCTCACCCCCGAGGCGCTCGCGACGGTGTACGGCGAACTCACCGAACAGGCCCGAGCCGCGCTGGTGAAGGAAGGCTTCGCGGAAGAGGAGCACACGTTCGTCCGTGCCGCCGACATCCGGTACTTCGGCCAGGCCTTCGAGGTGCGGGTCCCCGTGCCGGACGGACCGATCACCCGGGAACTCATCGACGAGGTGGCCCGCCGGTTCCACGCCGAGCACCGAGCCCTGTACGGCTACGACTTCGACGGCGACGACAGTCAACAGGTGGAGTGGGTCAACCTCCGCGTCGCCGGCATCGGCGAGATCCGACGCCCCGAGCTGGTCGCCCACGACATCCCGGCGGACGTCCCGGCCCCGGAGCCTGCGTCCCACCGCCCGGTGTGCTTCGACGCGGGACAGGGCTATGTGGACACACCGATCTACTGGCGTCCCGATCTTTGCCCCGGTCAGGTCCTCCACGGCCCGGCGATCGTGGAGGAGTTCGGGGCCACGGTGCCGTTGCACCCCGGATTCACCGCCCGCGTCGACGCCTACCTCAACATCATCGTGACCCGGAAGGAACAGGAATGAACACGACCGTCAAGGGGCGTCGGGTACCGACCCAGTTTCCGTTCGGATCGCTCACCGCGGACGCCGGTGCCAGCGCCGACCCGGTGTTGGTGGAGATCGTGCAGGGCAGTCTCGCCTCGGTCGAGATGGAGGTCGAGACCGCCATCGCCCGCACCTCGCGCAGCCCGATGATCCGCGATGCCCACGACTTCCGCGCCGGTATCCACGACCGGCTGTTACGCAAGCTGACCGGCCGGTCCTACAGCGCACTGGTGCACCCGGTGGTCCGCGACTTCCCACTGGAGGAGATGCGGCCGGGCGACGTCTTCTTCCACAACGACGTCTACGAATCCGAAGGCGGCATCGGCCATCTGCCCGACCTGTGCGTGACCGTGCCCGTCTTCCACGACTCCGGCAACGGCCCCGAGGTGGTCGCGTTCGTGCAGGCGTTCGGGCATCACGACGACATCGGCGGCGCCGTGCCGGGGTCGATGCCCAGCAACGCCACCAGCGTCTACGAGGAAGGTCTGATGGTGCCGCCCATCCGGCTGTGGGAGGAGGGCAAACCGAACCGGGCGGCACTGCGGATCATGACCCGCAACTCCCGGATGCCCGAATCGTTGGCGGCCGACCTGGACGCGGAGTGCGCGGCATGCCTGATGGGCGCGCGGCGGCTCGGGGAACTGTTCGACCGCTACGGCCGCGACACCGTCGAGGCGTGCTTCGACGCGATCATCTCGCGCACGACCCAGACCTACCGACGGGAGATCCTGTCCAAGATCCCGGTGGGAACCTGGGTGTGGGAGGACTACGCCGAGCACGACGGGGTCGAGGAGCCGAAACTGCACCGGCAGCGGATCACACTCACCCGGACGGCGCCGGACGACCCCGAGGGGGAACGGCTGATCTTCGACTTCAGCGGGACCTCACCGCAGGCGAAGGGGCCGATCAACCACTGCGGTGACTACTCCGACGGGGTCTTCCTCAAGAAATGGCTGGCCCCGATCCTGCGGAATCTCGCGGACACCCCGGAGCGGATGGCGGAACTGGACGTCAACGAGGGCGTGGTCCCGCTGATCGAGATGCGGTTCCCCGAACCGGGGACACTGTTGACCCCGGTCTTCCCGGCTCCGACCAACGCCAGGACGTTCGTCATCCTGCGACTGTTGGGTGTGCTGGCCGGGGTGATCGCGAAAGCGGTCGACGGCAACATGCCCGCCGATCAGGAGACGATCCGCTACACAGGGGTGTACGGCACGGACCACGACGGTCGTCCGTATCTCATGCGGGAGGTCCTCGGCGGCGGTTCGGGAGGCCGCTATTACGCCGACGGGGAGGACACCATCCACGTCGTGCCCGACTCCCGCAACCTCCCCACGGAGTTCACCGAATCCCGGTTCCCGTTCCTGGTGGAGAAGCTGTCGCTGGCGGTGGACTCCGGTGGCCCGGGGAAGTTCCGTGGTGGCCTGGGATACGAAAAGCACATCCGGATGCTCCGCGACGCGCATTTCATGTCGATCGCGGACCGGTCGATCCTGTCCTGCTGGGGCGTCAAGGGCGGCAAGGCCGGCCGTCCGTTCGAGGTGACCATCGATCCGGGTGGTCCCAATGAACGGCGGGTCGGTGCGCTGGCCGATGCCGAACCGGTCCGTGCCGGTGAGGTGATCCGGATCCGCACCACCGGAGGCGGCGGTTGGGGTGATCCGCTGGAGCGGGACCCGAAGCTGGTGGTGCGCGACGTGCGGTGGCACAAGGTCTCCCCCGAAGGCGCGTTCCGCGACTACGGCGTGGTGCTCACCGGCTCGGTGGAGGACGACTCCCTGGACTACGACGAGGACGCCACCCGGAAGGAGCGGCAACGGCGGCAGGAGAAGGCCGCCGAGACGGCGTTCTTCGACCGCGGTCCCGGCTACGCACAGCTCAGTGGTGGTGCGACCGCGGCCGAGGTCGACTGGCTGTGACAGCGGCACCGCACCGCTGACCGCACGGATTCACAGGGCGTGGGACGGGTTCGACCCTCCCACGCCCTCGTCGTCTTTCGACCATCGGTCGGACACGACCACCGATCGCGCGGGAAAGGCCGTCGAAGGCGCGACACCGCGTCCGCCATGTCGCCACCACGTCGGCCATCCCGAGTCCGGATGCTCCCGAGACCTCCCATTGCCGCGACCGAGAGCGGGAGTCGATGGCAGGAACTGCCCTACTGTGGCGACTTCGTTGGTGGAAGTTGCCAATGATCGGGAACGGGCCGCCGTCCTACAGTCGACTGCATGCGGGCGCCGCTCGTCTCACCAGCTCAGGAATCGGCACGCGGCCGCAGTACCCGCTGTTCCCCCGACGGAACGGCCCCTACACGTGTCTGTCCGACTCCGGCTCGATCGTCGAGAAACGTTTGATCCGATCCTGTCCGTACGAAAGGGAATCCTGACATGCCAGACGCGATCGAAGTGCGCAAGGTTCCGATCCACTCCGTCTCCGACGCCAGCGAACTCGCCAAGCTCATCGACGACGGGGTGATGGAAGCCGACCGCATCATCGCCATCATCGGCAAGACCGAGGGCAACGGCGGGGTCAACGACTACACCCGCATCATCGCCGACCGCGCCTTCCGGGAGGTCATCGTCGAGAAGGGCTCCCGGACGATGGAGGAGGTACGTCAGATCCCCATCGTGTGGTCGGGCGGCACCGACGGCGTCATCAGTCCACACGCGACTGTCTTCGCGACCGTACCCGAGGACCGGGTCGAGAAGACGGACGAACCCCGCCTCACCGTCGGCATCGCGATGAGCGAACCGATCCTGCCCGAGGAGATCGGCCGTCGTCCGATGATCGAGAAGGTCGCCGCCGGGGTCAAGGATGCGATGGCCCGAGCCGGTATCACCGACCCCGCCGACGTGCACTACGTGCAGACGAAGACACCTCTGCTGACCATCGACACCATCCGGGACGCCAAGAGCCGCGGGAAGTCGGTGTGGACCGAGGACACCCTCCGCTCGATGGACCTGTCCAACGGCACCACCGGTCTGGGCATCGCGGTCGCGCTCGGTGAGATCGACATGCCCAGCGACGAGGACGTCCTGAAAAACCGCGACCTGTTCTCCTCCGTCGCGTCCTGTTCGTCCGGTGTCGAGTTGGACCGGGCGCAGATCGTGGTGGTGGGCAACGCCCGCGGGGTCGGCGGCCGTTACCGGATCGGCCACTCGGTCATGCAGGACGCGCTGGACCAGGACGGTATCTGGCAGGCCATCCGGGACGCCGGACTGAAGCTTCCGGAGAACCCGCACCCGAAGGACATCGACGGACGCCTGGTCAACGTGTTCCTCAAGTGCGAGGCGTCGCCGGACGGCACCGTGCGGGGCCGCCGCAACGCGATGCTGGACGACTCCGACGTGCACTGGCACCGGCAGATCAAGGCCTGTGTCGGTGGGGTCACGGCGGCGGTCACCGGAGACCCGGCCGTGTTCGTGTCGGTCTCGGCCGTGCACCAGGGCCCGGCCGGCGGCGGTCCCGTCGCGGCGATCGTCGACCTGGGTGACGAACCGACCGGCTACCGCCACCGCTGACCTTGTGCCGGTGAAGGGCTCCGCCACACCCGATGTGGTGGACCCTTCACCGGTTCGAACCTGCCCGTGCCAGATCACCGAACAGAGGCGAGAAAAGCGATGCCCGACGAGGAGTTGTGTTTTCGGTCCGCGACCGAGCTGGTCCAGTTGCTTCACCGCCGGGAGTTGTCGGCCCGTGAACTGCTGGCGGCACATCTACAGCGCATCGAGACGATCAACCCGAAGATCAATGCGATCGTGACCTTGGTTCCCGAACACGCGGAGCGTGCCGCCGCGGCCGCCGATGAGGCGATCATGAGCGGTGAACCCTTGGGCCCGTTGCACGGACTTCCGGTGGCGCACAAGGATCTCACCGAGACCAAAGGCATCCGCACCACCTACGGCTCACCGGCGCGGGCGGACCACGTCCCCGACGTCGACAGTGTCGTGGTGGAAAGCCTGACCAAGGCCGGCGCGGTGACGGTGGGTAAGACCAACACCCCGGAGTGGGGCACCGGTTCCCAGACGTACAACGCCGTCTTCGGCGTCACCCGCAACCCCTACGACCTGTCCAAGACCTCGGGTGGAAGCAGTGGCGGCGCGGCCGCCGCGTTGGCGGCCCGGCTCGTGCCGATCGCCGACGGCACCGACATGGGCGGGTCACTGCGTAATCCGGCGAGCTTCTGCAACGTGGTGGGCCTACGCCCCTCGGTGGGCCGGGTGCCGGTGTGGCCGAGCGCCGACCCGATGTTCACCTTCGCCGTGGCCGGGCCGATGGCGCGCACCGTCGCCGACGTGGCGTTGCAGATGCGGGTGCTGGGCCGACCGGACCCGCGGTCACCGCTGTCACATCACGTGCCCGCCGAACGCTTCGCCGACTCGCTGGAGCGGGACTTCACCGGAACGTCGGTCGCGTGGAGCGCCGACCTGGGCGGTCTTCCGGTGGACGAGCGGGTGGTCCAGGCGATGGCCCCCGCCAGGGAGGTGCTGACCGACCTGGGCTGTCAGGTCGCCGACCGTGACCCGGACATGACCGGTGCCGACGAGGTCTTCCGCACGTGGCGGTCCTGGTACTACGTGTTGACGCTGGACGAGCTGTACCGGGAACAGCCGGAGGCGTTCGGTGCCAGCACCGCGTGGAACATCGAGGTCGGTCGCAAGGTCACGGCCGAGGACCTCGTGCGGGCGCAGCGTCTCCGCACGGCCCTCTACCACCGGATGCGCGAGTTCCTCGACACCTACGAGTTCTTGGTGACCTTGGTGTCGCCCGTGCCGCCCTTCGACGTCGAGACGAAGTATCCCGAAAGCGTGGCCGGGGTGGCCTCCGAAAGCTACCTGGACTGGATGCGCGCCTGCTACTGGATCTCCGCCACCGGCCTGCCCGCGGCCTCCGTGCCGTTCGGGTTCACCCCCGAAGGACTGCCCGTGGGGTTGCAGATCGTCGGCCGCCCCGGTGACGACTTCGGGGTGCTGCAGCTCGCGCACGCGATCGAGGGCGCCACCCAGGCGGGTCAGCGACTCCCGGACCTCACCGACTCGACCACGTCGAACGCGTCCTGACGCCGTCCGCGGGGCCGCCACGTCGGTGACGGCCCCGCGGACGGCGCGCATCACCGCTGCTCGACGACCTCGAAGGTCAAAGCATCGGTGAACTTCCGCCCGTAGGAGTCGATCGCGGTGACCTCAGCGCGATGCGTGCCCACGGCGAGATCCTCCGGCAGCGCGAACCGCCACAGGTGCATCGACCGGTCCGCGACACTCCCGCCGTGGACCAACTGTTGGGCCACGGCGTGCGGGTCAGACCATTCCGGACCGACGTTCTGGTCCTCACCGCGCATCTGCTGGGTACGGGTGGCCCAGCGAGCCGGGCCGCCGTCGATGCTCACCTTGACCCGGGAGCCGGTGGAGCCCATCCAGAAGTTCGTGGTCAACCACGTGGTCCCGGCCAGGTCGTCACGGCTCACCACATGCGGATCACCGAGTTCCGGAGCCGGGCCCTCGGGGTTTGCGTTCCACTCCTGACGTGCCTCGTACCAGTCCCGGTAGGTCGGGGTGTTCAGCCCCAGCTGCGTCTGGAACCGGTCGCTTTGCCCGGTCACGGTGTAGCGTTCCCGGAACCTGTTGCCCTCGATCTCGAGCGTCACCACACCCGGCCGGCCCCCGTCACGCCCGACCGCGATGGGATAACCGTCCTCGGTCATCTGACCGGAGTACCAGTCACCGGAGATCGCCCCCGCGGTGATGTGGGGGAACGGCAGTCCCTTCAGTCCGAAGAGGTCACTCCAGCCCTTGGCGAGGTCACCGGTCTTCATGTTCTCGATCGAATGACTGTGCCCGGAGACGGCGACGGCCTTGCGGCCCTTCAGCAGGTCGTACACCTCGCGGACCTGGTCGACCTGGTGGACGGGACTCCCCTCGTCGGCGTAGTTCACCAGACCGATGTGGCTGGCGATCACGACGAGTTTGTTGCGGGGAACCTTGGCGAGGTCCTTCCGCAACCACTCGAGTTGCCGTTCGTCGAGACGACCGTTGTAGGTCGGCTTGTTCTCCGGATCATCACAGCCCGGCCGTTTGCCGTCCGGGTTGTCCACATCCGGCGTGCACGGGTAGCGCACCGTGTTCAACGCGACGACGTGGACCCTGCCGACGTCGTAGGAGTAGTAGGCCGGGGCGAGCTGTGCCCGGAAGGTGTCGAACGAGTGCTCGGGGGTCCTGGCGTCGTAGTCGAGATCGTGGTTGCCCGGCAGGAACCGGACCGGACCGTTCAGTGATTTGGTCAGGTCCTTCACGTCGGGGTAGAGCGACAGGTCGTCCCCCACGATGTCACCGACGAACAGGACACCGCAGCCGGTGTAGTCGTGACGTTGCGCGAGGTCGTTGATGGCGCCCTTGCGCGCGTACTCCACCTCGGTCTTGTTGTAGGTCTGAAGGTCCCCCGCGATCACGCAGTTCTGGTCCTTGGTGTGCGTGGCACGGCTTTCCACGAGCGGGAAGTTCACCGCCTCGGGAAGGGGTCCGGTGGGGGCGATCCCCCCGTAGCGCAGCTCGGGGGAGCCTTGCGGCAGGTGGTGGTAGTAGAACTGGGCGATGTTGTACTCATCGACCGGCACCTGGTACCCGGCCGGCTGGGTGACGAACACCGTCATGTTGTCGTACACGGGAAGTTCGTAGTACCCGCGGGCGTCGGTGGTGACCACGTCGCGGCCGTTGGACACCATGACCCCGCGCAGGCCCCGTTCCCCCGGGTCACTGACGCTGTCCCGGTCCCGGTCGACGAACACCTTGCCCCGCAGGACACGACGGTCCGACCGGTCGTCCTTGGCGGGGATGACCTCGACCTGACCTCGATAGGCGGTCTCGTTCCACTCTCCCCGCGGGAAAGACGCCGCCGCCTCCGGCGCGGTGACGACCGCGGTGCCGGAAGCGACGACCGCGAGCGTGGCGAGCGCCGTCACGCCGATGCGTGTCTTGTTCCGTTCTCTCACCAAACACCTCATTTCACTGACCTCCGACGAGTCAGGGAGGTGCCGACCGTGGTGGTCGGCGGCAATATCTTTTCGTAGCAAATTGAACACAGTGAGCACAGACTTGAAAACAATACGTATCCCCGGTATGGCCGGCAGGTAACACACCGAACTCCGGAACCCGGATTCCGCCCGTCGACCCACGTCGGCCGCACGACGTGATGCAACAACGGAGTCGCGACCGTGGAACGAAGTTTCCGGTCAAGGCGTCCACATTGTCACGAGAAACCCCATCAACCCGACGGCACGATCGAATCCGGTATTTCTTTTCGAAATCCCATACCGCCGAATGAGTGATGCGCAATCGTAATCCACCGGGAATTCGTGTCGATGACCGGCTTGGAATGACGACAACAACGGAATTTCGACTTCTTCCGTTTCGCGGAGTTCGCTTTAACCTCTCCGCCACGCGGCAGGCGACGGTGCCACACGATTCGACGTGTCCGATCGGGCGCGCACACCGCACCACCCTGTACGACCTCCAGGTGGTCGGCAACGCGATCGAGGCGAGCTCGTCACCGGAGCACGTCGAAGCGTCGCGCATGCCGTGGCCGGAGCCGGATTCCTGGAAGGGTTCGAGTCCGTCGGGAACCCTCGCTCGAGGACCATCTTTCCGCGACGCGACCCTCCATCCGGATCGAGGGCGGCCCGCAGCAACGGGCGAAGCAACTCATGACCGTGGGAAACGACTTCGGCAACTCCAACCGAAGCGACATCCACGTCAGCGGCGTACGATCTCCGCCTCGCGGGACCACGCCGTGATGCCGGCCGGCGCACTCACCGGTGTCACGGTGGCCAACAACGTCACGCGCGGTGGACACGGCGGACGGATGGGCATGCCCCGGACAGGACAGGACAGGACACAGTGGACACCGCAGTCACCGGGATGGTCATCTCCGGCAACCTCGCCGACCGACCTATAGCGAACGCAGGACGGCCCGCCACATCGCCGTATCGGATCGACGACGCAACAGTCGTTCGGTGTCGACCCCCTCGGCGCAGATCCCGTTGACGAGGGTGAGCATCATCCGTTCCCGCCGCCGCGGATCACGGATCATCCCGGCGAGCTCGACGACGTCGTGCGGGTCGGCGTATCGGCGAAGCTCGCCCCGTCGTTGCGCGGCCACCCACAGTGCCGCCAGATGACGGTCGAAGCGGTGTTTCCACGGCCGGATCGTCGAGGGGGTGTGTCCGACCTCCAGGTCGAGGGCCGCGATGAACCCACGGTCGGTACTGACCATCCTGGTGAGGCCGTCCAACACGTCGACGATCTCCGGCAACGATCCCCGCCCGGCCACCGCCTGACCGGCCAGGCGCGCCAACGTGGCCCAGCGGTCGATGGACGGCGCGTCGAGCAACGCCTGCTTGCTCGGAAAATGGCGGTAGAGCGTGGTGACGCCGACACCGGCGCGATCGGCGATGTCACGCACACTCACCCCGGGCCCTTCCTCGGCCACCGCGTCACGAACGGCCAGCACGAGCCGCTGTCGGTTCAGGGTCGCATCCGCACGCACCATTGCTTCGATCACCCTCCCGGCAGATCGGCGGCAATCCCCGGAAGCCGAAGTGGGCATGCCGACCGGCTTCCGTACCCGGTTGCTGTCCATCCTGCCTCGGCTGATCGACAATCACGGCGTGATCGACGCAACGAATCCTGCCGACCTCGGCGTGCGTGAAGCAGCCACGTTGCTGCGCTCCGGTGACCTGTCCGCCGTCGAGCTGCTCGACGCCTGCGAGCAGCGTATCGCCGAGCGCAACGGCGGTCCGCCGACCTTCGACGGGGCTTCCGGGGCGGTCAACGCGTGGGCACGGCTGTATCCGGACCTGGCCCGCCAGCAGGCACGTGCCGCGGACGAACGCCTGCGCCGGGAGGGCGCCGAGGCTCCCCTGCTGTGCGGGATCCCCCTCGCGCTCAAGGACCTCTACGCCGTCGCCGGTCGACCGTTGACGGCGTCCAGCCGGGTGCTCGACGGTCATGTCCCGGACCACGACTCGACAGCGTGGGTCCGGCTGCGGGAGGCCGGGATGGTCCTCCTCGGGCACACCCACACGCACGAGTTCGCCGCGGGCGGTACCACCGACCAGGTGGGTAATCCCCACGCGCTCGACCGGTCCGCCGGCGGTTCCAGCGGTGGTTCATCGGCGGCTCTGGCCGCCGGGATGGTCCCCGCGGCACTGGGGACCGACACCGCGGGCTCGTTGCGTATCCCGGCGGCGCTGGCGGGGGTGTCGTCCATCAAACCGACCCATGGTCGCGTCCCGCTCGAGGGGATCATTCCGCTGGCCCCGTCGCTCGACCACGCCGGCCCCATGGCTCGCAGCCTCGCCGACTGCGCCCTTCTGCTGGAGGCGCTGGCCGCGGGCGGGGCGGAGGTGAGTCCGCTCCTTCCTCCTCCCGCGCCGCTGACGGGACTGACGGCGCCGGTCCCCACGACGGACCGCCCACTGGCCGGTGTGCGCGTCGCGTTGACCGACCGGCCGGACAGGGTCGGTGTCGAACCGGACATCGCCGAGGGGCTCGCCCGTGCCGCCAAGGCCTGTGCCGACCTCGGAGCCGAGGTCATCGAGCTGCCCGCGGCCGCCGACATGGTGGGCGAGGACTACAGCATCGTGTTGTTCTCCGAGGTCGCGCACTACCACCGGCGCTTCACCGGACGGGAGGCCGACTACCGGACGAGCATCCGCGAGTTCGTCGAGACCAGCCGACTGTTCACGTCGCTGGAGGCCTATCTCGAAGCGCAGCGGGAGTTCGCACAACTCACCGCCACCTGGGAGAACTGGTTCGCCGAGCACGAGATCGACGTCATCCTCGAACCGTCCTCACCGTGCACCGCCCCGCCGCGCGGCGGTGGTTACGACTCGGGCCGCCTCGGCGGTGAGGGCGATCCGCTGATCCGGTTGACCGCGATCTGGAACGCCACCGGTTTCCCCGTCGCGGCGATCCCCGCGGAACCGGGGACACGGAGCGGCCTTCCGGTCGGCCTCTCCCTCATCGCACCCCGTGGTGAGGAAGCCCGCGTGATCCGGGTCGGCACCATCCTCCAGGAATACGCGCTGCACCCACCGAAGCCGATCGCCCCGCGCCCCAGGGCCCAGGCGGGTGAGTGAGGTCGACGCTCGTCCACGCCGCCACCGGTGGTCGTGGTGACCACCGACCCACCTCGATCGTGCCCGCTTCAAAAAACCCGTTCCGAGGCGGGCACGTGTTCGAGGGACGACAGGTCACGTGGTTGTCGTCGAGGTAGACGAGAACGTTGCCGATCACCGGTGGACACACCCCGTCGGCGCAGAAGTAGTCACTGAAGTCCACGAACGACACGGTCGGAGGGATGTCCGGGATCGAGGCGTAGGGCGGTTCCGGGGGATAGTAGTCAGCCTTGCGTCCCATGCATTCGGGCGCGTCGATCCCCTTCTGGTGCGCACACTCCGACGGGTCGTAGTCGTAGCGGGGGTGGTCCCGTAGCGCCACCACCGGTATGCCCAGGTCGGCGAGTTTGCGCCACTGCTCCACGTAGCCTTCCGGCGTACGCTCCTGCAGCCCGAACCGCACGTCCCGGGTGGCCATCGTCACCACCACGTCGGGACGCATCTCGGCCAGTTCGGCGATGACGGCCTCGTTCCACTCCGGGCAGTTGTCCTCCGGCCAGTTCGGGTCGGCGGTCAGCGGGCACCCACCCTTACCGATCGAGATGATCTGCCAGCCTCGTTTCTCCACGCTGGGGATCAACGCGGCGATGTGTTGTTGGGAGTGCGAGTCGCCCACCACCGCGATCCGTCGCACCGGCGGACCGGACGGGTCGACCGTGCAGATGCGCAGGTCCTCGTTGCGCGGCGAGATCCGACACTCGTCGTCGGAGAAGGCCACCCACTCGTCCGGCAACGCCGCGAACGGTGGAACCACCGACCCACCCGTCTCCGGCGAGGGAATGCCCGCCGCGATCACCTGCGCACCGGGGTAGCGCGGGTCGTCGAGCACGGGCGCGAAGGACGCCCGGTTCGTGCTCACCACCTGCCACACGACGGCCGCGGCCAACACGGGGACCAACGCCACGACCCCGAACCGGTACGCCCCCCACCGCGTGGTCTGACCGATGCGGGAATTCCGCACCGGCTGCTCGACGAAGTGATAGGTCGCCGCCGACAGCGCGAACGACACTCCGATGATGGCGAGACCACCGACGATGTCCGGTTCCGTCTGGTCGGTGGCGAGCAGGAAGAACACCAGCAAAGGCCAGTGCCACAGATACAGCGCGTAACTGATGTTGCCCACGTACTCCAGCGGCCGGGAGGACAGCCACCGGTCCGCGCCGACCTTGCTCTCGGTCGCCCCGGCCAGCAGCACGCACACCGCGGACATCGTGGGCCACAGCGCCGCATAGCCCGGGAAGACCTGGCCGACGGTCAGCACCAGACCGCACAGCACCAGTCCCACCACGCCGACCCAACCGAGGACGATCCGGAGCAACCTCGGCAGAGCCACGCGGTCGATGACGAGCGCCAGCATGCCGCCCAGCGCGAATTCCCACAGTCGCGTCGGCGTCATGAAGTACGCCAACGGCTGGTTCTCCGCCGTCAGCCACACCGACAGCGCCAGGGAAGCGGCGAACACCACGACCAGCACGGCGAAAACCGTCCGGCGCAGGCTCCACCCGGCCCGACGCACGAGCAGCGCGACCACCGCGATCAGCAGCGGCCACAACAGGTAGAACTGGCCCTGGATGGACAACGACCAGAAGTGCTGGACCACACTCGCCGTGTCGTGATCGGCGAAGTAGTCGGTGGAGGTCGCGACCAGGACCCAGTTCTCGTAGAACAGCGCAGAGGCGACGACTTCCCGGATGGTGCCGAACCAGCGCTGTTCGGGCAGGAACACGACCGCCAGCGCCATCGTCGCCAACAGCACGACCGTGGACGCCGGTAACAGCCGCTTGATCATGCGGCCCCACATCGGCCGGAACTCGATCCCGCCGCGCAGACTCGCCCGGAACAGCTGCCCCGTGATCAGAAACCCGGTGATGAGGAAGAACACGTCCACGCCACCGGAGACCCGCCCCAGCCACACGTGGTACACGACGACCAGTACCACGGCCAACGCCCGCAGTCCCTGCAACTCCGGGCGGTAGCGACGTCCCGAACTCTGCGAGGAGGGATTCTGCTCGGTGGGGCGAGTTTGCGTGATCGTCATGCAGGCGTTCCTTCACGAGTGTCAGCTGGGCGGCTTGGACGTCCGCGCCGGACGAACCGGCGTGCTCGGCGTGGGATCGGTTCCGACGGACTCCCCCGTCAGCTCGGCAACACCGACGGTACGGGGCAGAGGTCACCGTGGCGTGACTCGACCCGCGCTCTGATCCCGGTTCGGTCGGGCATCCAGTGCGGCAAAGCGGTTATGCCCGCATCCGAGCCCGGATCATGCTGTCGGACACGACAGGACCGAGGCCCACCGCTGTGTGAGGGACGTACTCCCGCCGTGCCACGGTGGGAGCGGATCAACCGCACCTTCCTGAAGCTCATCGGCCGTGAGCGTAGACGAAGCGATACTCACCACGATCACGACCCGTTTCCTCTCCTGCGAAGAACGTGGTGAAACGCGGCGGCCGACTCCCGGGGCCCTGCGCTCCGGTGGGAACAGCACGGGATCGTCATCACACCCTGCGTGACAGCGGCATGCCACGGGTCGGCCACGTGGGCGTGGATCACCTTCCCTTGACTCGTCCCCTTGACTCGACTGTGGAGTCCGCCACACCCCACGCATGGGGAACACCTCGGCCCTCCATGGACGTTTCACGCATCGACAGCCGGTGCCGGTCACGCCCGGCGACATCGATCCCGCCACCGGAGGCGAAGGTCGACCTGGATGTTCGGCCCGCGGTACGAGATCCCGCGGTACGAGATCTTGCCCGCCGGCCCTCGGCCACGGCGCCGATGAGGGTGCGTTGCGGTCGAACGACAGCGGACACCGAATCACCGAGATCCCCGTCACGTCCCGTACGACGGGGGCGACGCCGAAGATCGGCGGAGTCAGCCAAGCCCCATGCGATCCACGACGTACTCGGCGATGGCCAGACTCGACGTGGCGGCGGGCGACGGCGCGTTGCGCACCGTCGTGACGCCGTCCTCCTGGTGGATTCGGAAGTCGTCCACGAGCGATCCGTCCCGATCCACCGCCTGAGCCCGAACGCCCGCACCGGCCCGCCGCACATCCGCGACACCGATGTCCGGCACATAGCGACTCGCCGAACGCATGTAGGCCCTGACCGAGAGGCTTCCCCACAGCTCCGACAGCCCGGTCCGCCAATGCCGCAGGCCCATCCGCCAGAACCCCGGCCAGGTCACCAGACCCCACAGGTCGGCCGGGGTCACATCGCGGAGCCGATACCCCTCGCGGCGGAAGGCGAGAACGGCGTTGGGACCGATCTCGAGCTCTCCGGAGACGCTACGGGTGAAGTGCACCCCCAGGAACGGATAACGCGGGTCCGGCACCGGATAGATCATGCCGCGCACCAGGTCACGTTTGGTCTCCACCACGCTCAGGTACTCGCCGCGGAAGGGCACGATCCGGGGACCGTCCACCCCGTCGGCCAGCCGGGAGACCCGATCGGCCTGCAGACCGGCGCACACGACGAGTCGATCGACCGTGTACCCGCCACGCGTCGTCGCGACAGTGATCCGACCGGCCCGGCGGCGTACCCCCACGACCGCCGTGGACAGCAGCACTTCCCCACCGGCCTTCTCGATGTCCTCACCGTACGCCCCGGCCACCGCGGCGTAGTCGGTGATCGCGGTCGCCGGTGAGTGCAAAGCGACCAACCCGGCCGCATGCGGCTCGACCTCGGTGATCCCGGAACCCGCCACCCGGCGCAGCCCGGGCACACCGTTTCGTCGGGCCTTCGCTTCGAGGGCATCGAGTCGACCGAGCTCGGACTCCTCGACCGCGACCACGAGCTTGCCGCACTCGTCGTACGGCAGTCCCCGCTCTCGACAGTATTCCCGCAGCATCGAACGGCCCCGGGTACACAACTCGGCCTTGAGACTGCCGGGACGGTAGTAGATACCGGCGTGCACCACGCCCGAGTTGTGCGAGGTCTGATGTGCTCCGAGCCGGTCCTCCTTCTCGAACACGACGACGTTCGTCCCGGGGTACCGACGTGTGAGCTCACGGCCGACCGCGAGTCCCACGATGCCGCCCCCGACGATGCCGATGATCCGGGCGCTCACGCGGATCGTGTCCTCCCTCGGTGTCGGTGTGCGCGCTCATCACGTGACGGGATGAGGCGGGGCCGAAAGTCGGTGGTGGTCGCCAACGTCCCCTCTCGGGCCGATGCTCGGCGCGGCCAACGTCCTCAGCCACCGGCCCACCCGTCACCATTGTCGCCCCGCTTCCCCCACCGTGGTGGCCGACGTCCATGACTTCCACGGCCGACGACCGCACGACACCGCCTGTGCAGGACCAGGCCCCGAAGACGGTGCCTTTGAAAAACCGGTCCCCGCGGGGACCGGTTTTTCAGGACCACGCCGGTATGCGATCCAGGATGTCGCAGCGCAGATCGAGCGCCGCCACGAGTTCGTCCGGATTGCGATGGTCCTGCACAGGGTCGAGCACGTCCAGATACTCGCCGCGCAGGTAGACGCCCCGGAACGAACGGGGATCCGTGAGCAGGAACTCCTGCAGCTGGGGGCTCAGCACGGCGTGGGCGAACCGCTCATCCTCGCTGAGGACCTCGAAACGCCGATCGAACTCGACGTTCCCGGTCTGCACACCACCCAGACCGATACTGCGGTTGAGCGCGTTCTGCGTCCCCGCCACCCGGTGAATACTCAGCATCGGATGCGGCGCGGGGGCGGCCACCCAGATCGCCCGCTCAGGTTGGTGTTGTCCCTGGTAGACGGTGTCGAAGGTGGCTGCGACGAAAGGGCGGCCGCGATGCGTCCCGGTGATCACGTCCCGGGCGCCTTTCGCCCGTGGCGGCTGGGTCAGCGGTTCCCACCAGCTGCGTCGGTCGTACTGCCGGTCGTACAGCGCCACCATGGAGTCGTCGCGCTCGACGAACGTCCAACCACGACGGGCGGCCTCCTCGCGGAGGGCGTCCACCGACACCTCCGCCCTGCCGACGAACGACCGTTTGATCCAGATCACGAACGCCGCGACCGCCCCCAACAGGAGGACGGTACCGCCGATCACGATCGCGAGAACGATCCCGGTACTCATACTCCCCTCTTCGCCCTAGCGTCGGTCCCAGGGCACGTCACGATCGACGGAGGACCTGGAAGTCCTCGAAACTGTCGTCGTCGTTGTACGCCTGACGGGCAGGCTGCGTACGGGGTCGACCGGCCGGAGTGCCGCCGGTCGGGACCGCCGCCGGTGGCGGAGGACCGGGGTCCTCCGGCTGCTTGTCCCCGAACAACCGGGCGTCCTCGGCCAACACCTGGTCCAGCAGATGGGTGTCGTCGAGGTTCCGACGCATGATCTCCGCCTGTTCCCGGGTCGCGTTGACACGGGCTTGCGCGATGGTGTGCACCACGCTGGCGGACAGCGCCGCCGGGTCCGCCTTGCGCACCTGCTCGGAGAAGGTGACCTCCTTGACCGAGCCGTCCGGACCGGCGACCACGGTCACCACCCCGTCCGGCGAGGTGGCGGTGCCCGTGACGGCGGCCAGCTTCTCGGTCATCTGTCGGTACTGCTCCGCACGTGCGCGGTTCTCCGCGGCGGCCGCGTCGATCGCCTCCACGCGCCGCAAGAGCCGCTTGGCCGTCTCACTCATGCCAGTTCTCCCAAAACTGTCCTTGTCTCATTCCGGCCGAATGGACGCGATGAACGTCTGGAAATCGTCGATCACCTGCGGGAACTGCTCCAATTTGGAGGTCAGCACGATCTGCAGCACCGCTCTCCTGGCCGGGTTGGCGGTATCGGAGAACCCCATGAACACCTGGTATTGCACCAGGTACTGCGGCTGACCGGCCAAATCCACGTGCAGGCGGACCGCCTGGGTGTAGACCGGGTTCTCCGCGGTACCGCCTTCGGTGGTGCGGCCGATCTTCACCTCGTGCGCACCCTTCCGCAGCCGGTCGACGGACTCCGCCGCGATCTGCTGCAACGAAACGGTGGCGTCCCGCAGCTCACCGGTGATCGTGATGTTGGGAGTGAAACCACCACCGCGGTGACCGGGGTGCAACGCGACGAACGCGGCTTCCGGAGTGTTGATCTCGTCCGGGTTGACCGATATCCACCCCTCCGGGAGGGAGAACTGAATCGGCACCGGAATCGTCGTGGCCATTTCTTCGCCTCTCTTGTCAGTCTCGGGCGGGTCGTGCCGTTAGAAGCCGAGCCAGTCACCCACGGTGTCGGCAGCGTTACCGATGGCATTGCCCGCTGCCTTGCCGGCCTCTCCGACCGCGTTGGCGGCATCGCTGACAGCGTCCACGACACCGCCCGGATCGACGCTCACGTCGAAGCCGACCTTGCCACCGACGCCGAGTCCGACACCCAACGAGGCACCCAGATGGAACTTCCCATCGTCACCCATGCCGAACTGGGCGCTGGCCTCGACCCCGGCGCCGGCCCAGGCCTCACCGCTCACACCGGCACCGATACCGGCCACCTCGGCACCGACCTCGCCGGTGACTCGCGCCCCGGCGAAGGCCTCGGCTCCGACGTTCACACCGGTCAAACCGATGCTGCCTTCCGCCGACGCCGTCGCTCCGGCCATGGCGTCGCCACTGGCCGACACGCTGGCGTGGTCTCCGAAGTTCATCTCACCGGACGCCTCGACACGAGCACCGGCGAAGGCCTCCGCACTGCCCTGGGCTCCGAAGGCGTCCACACTACCCTGGGCCTGGGCGGAAGCGCCGACCATCCCTTCGGCCTTACCACTCGCGGTGACCCCGTTCCCCAGGTCCAGCTCGCCGTCGAGGTTGAACTTGCCCAGGTACGCCTCGGCGTTGGCGCCGGCGGCGATCCCGTCAGCGGTGACTTCTTGATAGGTACCGGCCCCCGCTCCAAGCAGCGAGGCGTCCGCGGACCCCTTGCCGGAGATCGACCCGTGTTCGAACTCGCCGGAGAGGCTGCCATCCATCCAGGACACGGAGCTGTTCGACTCCGTGCGACCTTCCTCCAGGCCGAACAACTCGGCGAACGGGATCTCGATCCCGAAGCTGCCGAGCACGTCGCGGAGTTTGTCGTGCAGCAGGTTGTCGGCCTGGCTGCCCCATTCGTTCCGGTAGCTGCTGCCGTGCCGGTTGTGTTGCCAGCCACCGGGGTCCTCTTCGACCCACTGGCCCGTCTCCGGGTCCCACCGGCGTTGTTTCGTCCGCTGCTCGGCGCCCCATTCGGTCTCCCCGAACGTGCGCTTGAACCCCTCGCCGTCCGGGGAGAATCCCAACGCCATGGCGATCGCACCACCGGCCTGCGCGACCCGTTCCCGTGCGGCGTCCAGGATGGCCTGTGCCTCCTGGGCGGCGGCCTCACCGGGGTCCCAGAACGGCGCGAGGATCTGTATCCCCGCCTGGATCAGCGCGTCGTACCGCGCTGCGGCGGCGCGGCTCGCGGCCTGCGCCTGGTGGTACAGCTCGATCGCGCGTTGCGCCTCGCTCTGCCCCCAGTTCAGCACGTCGGCGAAGTCGCAGAGCAGCTCCCCACTGTCGCCGGCCCACTCCACCGCCTTGGCCCACTTCGGCACCTCGTCACCGAAAGCGGAACGGAACGCGTTGCTCGCCTCGCCGATCCAACTCACCGGATCGATCTGGCCGAGACTGCCACCGATCTCGTCCACGGAGGTGAGGGTTCCGATCAATTCCCGCAGGTCGTTGGAGATCGCCTCCGGCTCGCCCGGGATGAGGTCCCTGGGATCACTGGTCTGCCCCAGCTCAGTCATTACTGCACCGATCCTTCAGATTCCACTGCCCACGCCCGCCGCCGCATACGGCTGTCATCTCGAGGTCGACGAGTCTCGGGAGCGTGGGTCCCCCGTCATTCCTGTGCCGTACCGGACGCCGCGCCCCCCAGAACGCCTCCGATACTCCTGCCCGCGGCACCGCCGGCCCCACCGGCGAGTCCCCCTGCGATCCGTCCGATCGCGCCGCCGTAGCTTTCCACCACGTCGCCGAACGTCTTCAACGTGCCACTGCTCTCGGCTTCGGTCTCCCGGTACTTACTGGCGGCCTCGTTGAGCTTGCCGCCGAATTCCTCCGCTTTGTCCCGTAGAGCTTCGATGTGGGCTTTCAGTTGCTCGATGAACTGCTCCCAGCCGGCCTGCACGCCGGGATGGCCGTAGTTGCCGCTCGGTCCACGCCAGACCATGTTCGCGACACCACTGACGGTCTCACCGATCTTGCTCGCCGTCTCCTGCAGTTCATCAGGAACCGCGTCGAAACCCGCCATCTTGTCCCAGTCCCTTGCTCAACCGCTGCGGACGTCGTCCACGTTCTGCTCGCGTTGATCACTAACACCACAGAGACGCATCGAGCGCGCCCGTGGTTCCATTCGGTGCAGACCAATTTTCACTACGTTCGAACCCGCGGAAAAACCACCCCACGGCCTGGCGCAAAAGCACTGGCCACGGCTTTTCGGAGCTGCCCAGGGGCACACGACGGCACCTGCGCTCTCCCGAGGGCGTCTTGCGGCCCCGACCGTGTCCGGGCGAGCAGTCGATTATCGACCCCCGTTCACAAGCGGCCGGACGGTGGACCCGTCGATCCCCACCCTTTCCGGTGCCGTGGCTGTTCGACGGACGCCTCGCTCGATCGACCGGCCTTTCGAGCCAGGATTCGACGGCGGGGATTCCGCCATCGAGCGGAGTGTCGATGTGCGACACCAGGGCCAGTCACCGCCGCCTTCAGGCGCGATGTCGGTCGATCCGCGCCGCCTCCGGGCCCCGGGATGTCAAGCGGACCTCATCGCCCCACCACGGATACGGCTACGACGAGGCAGGGCGGTCCGACGCTCCATGACAAGCAGGAAGACGTGACCTGCCCGGCAGTGTCGTCGGCAGACACCACCGACAAGACCAATGCAATCCGACGCAATCCGACTTGAAGACACAGAGTTTCAGCAGATAAAACACGCCCGCATTTCTTCCTCAGGACCGAATCCCACAGCGGCGCGCTCGTTGCGCAAGCTCAGGTCAATCGATCCGACGAAAACACGGGGGCACATCCGCCACAGCCGGACGATCCTGCCACATTCGAATCCGATGCCGTCGAAGATCGGCACCGATGCGGATACACCGGTTCATCGGCTCCCCGCCGGCCCGGGGCTCACACCGTACTGACCCGTGCTGCACGGAGCACCGACGAACCGATCATCTCGGCGGCGCGATCGATGTCCTCACCGGTGGTCCAACGCCCCAACGACAGTCGTAACGCCGATGAAGCCCGCCGCCCGGAGAGCCCCATCGCCGTCAGCACCGCGGAGGGGTGTGCCTGGCCGCTGTGGCATGCCGAGCCCGTCGAAGCCGCCAGCCCCGGCATCTCGGCGAGCAGGTCCTTTCCCCGGACTCCGTCGATGCTGACATTCACCGTGTTCGGCAGCCTCGAGCGCAGCGGACCGTTGAGCATCACGCGGTCACCCAGCGCCTCACGAAGGAGATCGTGGAGTCGATCGCGCAACCGACGGAGGCGCTCCGGCTCCCCGGCTTCGAGGGCAGCGGCGGCACGCTGCGCGGCCGTACCGAACGCCACGGCGAAGGCCACGTTCTCGGTTCCCGCCCGTAGTCCGTGCTCCTGCCCACCCCCATGGATCAGAGGTTCCAGCGACACACCGGCCCGCACGTACAACGCTCCGATGCCTTTCGGCGCGTACATCTTGTGCCCCGCCATCGTCAGCAGATCCACGTCGAGCGCGACCACGTCGACCGGCAGCTTCCCCACCAGCTGCGAGGCGTCGGTGTGGAAGAGCGCACCGTGCTCGTGGGTGATCCGCGCCAGTTCCGCGATCGGCTGCAACGCTCCGGTCTCGTTGTTCGCCGACATGATCGACACCAACACGGTCCGAGAGGTGAATGCGGCGGTCAGCTCGGCCGGATCGACCATCCCCTCACCGTCCACGGGCAGATAGGTCACGTCGACCCCGTGGTTGCGCTCCAACGCCCGGCACGATTCCAATACCGCGGGATGTTCGGTGCACTGGGTGATGACGTGGGGACGCTCGACCGCGGCGGCCCGGACGACGCCACACAGGGCGAGAGCGTTCGCCTCGGACCCCGAACCGGTGAACACGATCCGCTGCCCCGATGTCCCGATCAGGTTCGCCACCCGGTTCCGGGCAGCGGCCAGTGCCGTACGCGGTTTCCTTCCGTAGTGATGCCCGCTGGAGGGATTACCGAACTCATCGGACACATAGGGCAGCAAGGATGCCGTGACCGCGGGGTCGATCGGGGTCGTGGCGTTGTAGTCCAAGTAGATCGGACCTGTACTGGGCCTGCTCAGGACAGTCACGTCATCCCCTTCTTCCGTGCTGTCCACTCGTTATACCGCGGCCACAACGCTCATGCGCGGCATCGGATCACCGGTTCCGGTGACCAATCACCACAGCTGGCGGGGCTCGATGTGCCACTTCCGCGCGAAGCGGACTCCTACCCACTCCGGGGACTGTCGTGGATGGTCGTCGAGTTCCATGGAAGTCTCGCTTTTCGACCACACCTTCCCGCCTCCGCATCGGATGCGCTGAAGGAACACCCCGGAAAAGACGTATGGCCTCGGCTTGAAGCCCAAGGCACGAGGGGCTTTTCGAGATCGTGGTCGCAGCTCATTCGCCAAGCAGGTACTCCCGGCCGAACATCACGGCGGCGACGCGCGCCGACGGCGTTCCCGCGTCGAGGTCCGCCCCCGCTTGTCGCAGTACGGTCACGACCTCGTCCTCCCCCTTGAACAGCGCTCCGGCTATCGGAGCCTGATCACGTGCGTTGCGGAGGTTCGGGTCCGCGCCACGGGCGAGCAGGTCACGCACCGTCTCGGCGTGTCCGTGATAGGCGGCGAGCATGAGCAGCGTGTTCCCGGCCGGATCGGTCACGTTCACCGGTAGTCCGTGGTCGATGAACTCCCCGAGTTGTTTCGTGTCACCTTCACGCGCCAGATCCATGGCCAACGCCACGACGCGCCCCACCTGCTCCGGCGTCAACCCACCGGCGTTCATGGGCTTCCCCCGATCACGTCCGTCTCGTGCGGTGACCGCCTCCGCGCGGTGCTTTCGGCACCGCGCGGAGGCGGTTCTTCCTGTGCTGATCGGACAACTCGGTGACGGTCAGAGCTTACCGTCGGCCAATGCCTCGACCGCCTTGCGAACGCCTTCGCCGTAGGCGGGATCGGCCTGGGTGCAGTTGGCGATGTGACGCTCGATGGTCGCCTCCGAAGCACCGTTGATCGCCCGCGCGGTGTTCTCGAACAAGGCCTGCTGCTGTTCCGGCGTCATGAGACGGAACAGGTTGCCGGGCTGTTCGAAATAGTTGTCGTCGTCCTCGCGGTAGTTGAACCGATCGGCCACCGACCCCACCGCCAGCGCCGGCTCACGGTAGGCGGGCTGCTCCTGCCACCAGCCGTACGAGTTCGGCTCGATGCCCGGCGTGGAACCCTGGTTGCCGTCGACCCGCATCGCACCGTCGCGGTGGTAGGAGTTGACCGGACAACGAGGTTTGTTCACCGGGATCTGATGGTGGTTCACCCCCAGGCGATACCGCTGGGCATCGCCGTAGGAGAACAACCTACCCTGCAGCATCTTGTCCGGCGAGAAACCGATGCCGGGCACGATGTTGGCCGGGTTGAAGGCCGCCTGTTCCACCTCGGCGAAGTAGTTGTCGGGATTGCGGTTGAGCTCCCACTCTCCGACCTCGATCAGCGGATAGTCCTTCTTGGACCACACCTTGGTGAGGTCGAACGGGTGGTAGCGATAGGTCTCAGCCTCGTGCTCGGGCATGACCTGGATGTAGAGCTTCCACTTCGGGAAGTCACCACGCTCGATCGCCTCGTACAGATCACGCTGGTGTGATTCCCGGTCCTTCCCGATCAAGGCCTCGGCCTCGGCGTCGGTGAGATTCTTGATGCCCTGCTGGGTACGGTGGTGGAACTTCACCCAGAACCGCTCACCCTGCGCGTTGATCATGCTGAAGGTGTGTGAGCCGAAACCGTGCATGTGCCGGTACGAAGCCGGGATCCCCCGGTCCGACATGACGATCGTCACCTGGTGCAGCGATTCGGGCAGATTGGTCCAGAAGTCCCAGTTGTTCTCGGGACTGCGCATGTTGGTGCGCGGATCGCGCTTCACCGCGTGGTTCAGGTCCGGGAACTTCAGCGGGTCCCGGAAGAAGAACACCGGGGTGTTGTTGCCGACGATGTCCCAGTTGCCCTCTTCTGTGTAGAACTTCACCGCGAAGCCACGGATGTCCCGTTCGGCGTCGGCCGCACCACGTTCACCCGCGACGGTTGAGAAGCGAACGAACATGTCCGTCTTCTTGCCGACCTCAGAGAAGATCTTCGCGCAGGTGTATCGCGTGATGTCGTTGGTCACCGTGAAGGTCCCATAGGCTCCGGAACCCTTCGCGTGCATCCGACGTTCCGGGATGACCTCTCGGTCGAAGTGAGCGAGTTTCTCCAAAAACCAGACGTCCTGCAGCAGCATCGGCCCACGAGGGCCGGCGGTGAGCGAGTTCTGGTTGTCGGGGACCGGAGCACCGGCGGCGGTGGTCAGCGGCTTGTGGTTGTTCGCGGGCAAAGCTCACTCCTCTTCGGACTTCTCAGGACGATCATTCTTAGGACGAAAGGCAATCAGGGCAGATTCCCCAGAAGATCACCTCGGCTTCGTCGACCACGAACCCCTGCGGATCCGTGCTGTGAAGGCATGGAGCCTCACCCACCACGCAGTCGATATCGGTGATCCCACCGCAGTCACGACATACCAGGTGGTGGTGGTTATCGCCCACACGAGTCTCGAACCGAGCCGGTGAACCGGCCGGTTCGATACGACGAACCAAGCCCACTTCGGTGAGCGTGCGGAGGACGTCGTAGACGGTCTGGGTCGACAACGAACCCAATTCGCGACGCACGGCCGTCGCGATGGTGTCGATGTCCGAGTGTGGGTTGTTCGCGACCATCGTCAACACAGCGACCCGCTGCCGGGTCACTCGTAATGCCGCTTCCCGCAACATCGCAGGGGCATCGATGATCGACATGGGGGCAGCCAAGCAGCTTTTCTGGAATAAGTCAACTTTATGCCGGGAAGTTGCACACTATGCACCGAACGGCCGCCGGTCCCGCCGGGATCACGCGCTTCGCCACGGTTTCATCAGGTACGCGGGGAATTCCGCAGAACGATACCGAGGTTGTTGCCGATGTCTTGGACGAGCGGGGAATCGAGCCCGAACGTACGGGCCGCCGTCCGGTAAGCCGACTGCAACAGTTCCGCCGCCGCTTGGGCGTCTCCGGCCATAAACAGCGACACACCGAGTGTTTTGGTGGTGTCGAGGGTATCGGCGTGAGTGGCCCCGAGCGTTTTCCGCCGCAACTTCACGGTGCTGCGCAACACCTCCAGCCCTTCGGCCCAATGGTTTGCCATGGCCAACGCGCAGCCGAGATTGTGCGCGTACTGCAACGTGTCCGCATGCTTGGGACCCAACACTTCCACCGCTCGCCGGTGGGCCTCACGGTGCCGTTCCGCCGATTCCTCGAACCGGCGTTGCCGGAACAACGCCGATCCCATTCGGTCCAAAGTGGCCATCGACTCCGGGTGTTGGGCACCGAGTTCGCGCTCGCACTCGACGAGAAGCGCCGCCCACGCACGCTCCGCGGCGTAGTAATGCCCGGCATCGAACAACGCCATCGCGCCGCGGGCCTTCCGGTCGAGCTCATCGGGTAACGGGGTGGGCTTGGGCGAGAGAAAACGCATCGCGACCTCCTGCGCGACCGACGGCTACGCCGGTCCAGCCTTGCCCAACCTGTCGTCCAATGCACGTCCCTCGACCGGCTTGACCTCATTTCCCCCGAATGGAGTGCCGATCGCTTCGGCGAGGTCACGTAAGCGGAGGTCGATGGCCGACTCGATCAGTTCCGCCAGTTCCGCCACCGTCACACGCAACCTCGTCCACGCGGTCACCACCACCGTTGCGCTGATCAACAACGCCGGCCACCACACCACGCCCGCCACCAGATACAGCAGTCCCCACCCCATCAGTGACACGGCATCGGCGTAGCGGGCATGCGCATCGCTGATGGGGCGGCGAGTGTCCTCGTCGAGCAACAACCACAATCTCGGCCACACCAATCGGGCGTCGACGTGGTACTGCGCTCTCACGCGGGCTTCCACCAGTCGGACCCGATCCCCCAGCCATGTCGGTCGCTGCGGCAGGTACGCGGCGACCGGGTCGACCCCGGCGCGTCGTGCCGCGGCCAACGCCCGTGATCGTCGCGACCAGCGCGACCGCGTGATCAGTCCTCCGGTGAGGAATCGTCGCCGAAGGAACCAGCGTTGCGCGAGACGGCCGAGCCCCGTCGCCACCGTTCCGGCCACCCCCGCACCGGCGACGGCCAACCCCACGGCGACGACCGCTCGTCCCGGATGCCGCACGAACTCGTCGCCGAGTGCCTCCGTCTCGGCGACGAGACGAGCGAGATCGAAAGGACTCCCATGACCGAGCACGACAGCGATACCGAAGACGATCACCCACAGCGATCCCGGCAACAGGATCGCCGTCACCCAACGCGTACTGACCCGCTTGCCGAACTCGGTGATGATCCCGATCATGCTGGTCGCATCGGCTCGTCGAAGGCCGCACACCACGGCAGATGTCCGTGTTCGTCGCGGGACGCGTTGCGGCCGCAACGATCACGCGGACAGCCGTAAGTCCCGGCCCCCACGGGGAGATCCCGGTTCATGCCGGGAAGTCCGACAAGCCCGAAAAAGGGGCGATCGGACCAACTCCGATACGTGCCGTCGGAATCGGTCGGCATCCACTTGAGCACCAGCTGCCGTACGGCCGCCCCCGCACGCACCCGGGCGATATCGCGATCGAGCCGGTCGAGAACGCCGTTGTTCCGGGCCTGGGTACGCAGTTCGGGCAGGGCCGCGCACCACACGGCCAGCAGGTCGTCTTCGGCCTCCACCTGAACGGCCTCCCGATCTTCGTCAAATCGACATCTCAGATTAGCGGTCCGTTCCTAGGATGAGGAATCATCGATGATCTGGGGGCACGATGTTCGGACGACGTGGAAAACGGACGGACGACGGCGATCGGATAGGAAACGCATTACGGGAAGCCCGAGCGTGGCTCGAAAGCAGTCGCGAGTCCCAGCGGAGAACGGACATCGAGCAGGCGGTCGCCGCAGGGACAAAAGCGCTGCGGCTGTGTGGTCCCGAGGCGCCGGAACGGTTCGCGGCCCTGCTCGTGCTCAGCGAGGCCCGGGCGCTACGGCACGCGGTGACGACCTCGATCGAGGACCTCCAGACCGCGGTCGAACTCCATCGGGAACTCGTGGACCTCAGTGCGACGGAACACCCGGACATGTCCGGGCCCGTTCTGCGCACCTTCGCGTTCCTGTCACTACGACTCGGCCTTCTCACAGGCGGGCAACGACACATCGAGGACGCAGCGCTCACCGCGAGGGAGCTCGACGAACTGGCCGGGAGGACGGATTCCCCCCAGTTCCACGCCGTCGCCGCCGACCTGTTGGCACAGGCGACCCCGTTGTTGCCGCCGGATCACCCCGATCGGGCCGCCCTGGCCGCACTGCGCGCCTCCGCCCTTCTCAGCTGGGTCAGACAGAGCGCGGACCCAGCGCCCTTGGACGACGCGCTGGAGGAGATCGAGCGGGCTCTCCGACTGTGTGCGCCGGATGACCCCAACCGCGCCCCCTTCCTGGTGATCCACTCCGAGATACGGGCACTTCTGTACCACCGGGACGGCAGCCTCGAAGCGCTGAACGCGTCTATCGAGGCCCACCGGACAGCACTCGACCACTACTCCGCTGACCACGAGGTGTCCACACGGGTGTTACACAATCTCGGTCGGGCTCTGTGCCAGCGCTACGAGCTGACCGAGGACGCGGCCGACCTGGACAACGCCGCCCACTCCCTTCGACTGGCCCTCGAACACGCCACCGATCCTCAGCTGCGAGACCTGCTCGAGCAGGCTTTGGAGGAAGTGGCCGAGCTTCGTGGCCCGGAACCACCGCTTGCTCTTCCCCCCGGTGTCAAACTCAAGTTCCTCGCCGCCCCGGGGATGCACCCACGACGACCGATCGCCGAGATCGGCGACGACATCGAGGAATTCGCACGGCACACCGCCACGCTGAGCATGCTCCTCGACCAGTACGAACGCACCAGGGAACCGGAGCTGCTGGAACGCATCTGCGCCGACGGACGGGCACTGCTGCAGGTTCCCGCCATCGGCGACGAGCGCTGGTTGGTGGGTCGGACGCTCGGCCCCGCCCTGATGCGGCGATTCGAGACGACCGGCGACAGCGCGGACCTGGACGAGGCCATCGAACTGCTCCACGAGATAGTGGTCGAGGAGCCGGTGTTGCGCCCCTCCTACCTCGCCGGCGACCTGATGAACCTGGCGGCGGCGTTGATCAACCGGTTCCTCCGCGACCGGGACGGCGCCGATCTGGATCAGGCGATCACGCACTGCCGGCGTAGCGTCGAATTGACGGACGACGACAGACCGGAGTTCGTCCATAGCCTGAACACCCTCGGTACCGCCCTGATCTACCGCTTCGAGCACCACGGCCGGAGATTCGATCTCGACGAGGCGATCGAGCTGGGGAAAACCGCCCTGGCCCGGTCCACCACACAGCCCGAAATCGCTCACGCGCACAGCAATCTGGGGAACCGGCTGCTCGAGCGGTTCCGGCTGGACCGCGATCCGGCCGACCTCGACACGGCCGTGGATCACCTCCGCACCGCGTTGGACAGCTACGACGAACCCTCCTACCTGCTGACCCTGGCG
>SMEK01000153.1_pt1 | contig 29415 bp, 17 predicted proteins | sample 2456371 | NCBI WGS metagenome assembly SMEK01 (sample SAMN10132590, study PRJNA489261) | soil metagenome | isolation source: day1 antibiotic-loamy sand soil ammended with composted manure from dairy... | place: USA | collected 2015-04-01
AGATCCTCCCGATATGTATTGTGAGAACTTGTCATAGAAGCACTGGTGCCACAGCCAAAAAGACCCGCCGCAATAAGGTATAGAAAATAATAATTCACTGTTCGCATGTGTATGATATTAAGATATAAACCAGTTTCTCAACTATTTATTTTCTTCAAACGAAAATTGTTGAGGTATATACTGCAAGATTATTGATCAATAATCACACATTTGTTATTCAGTACGTCCTCCTCTACAGTTTTAAACTTCACGTCCTTTTTAATTGTTCCGTCGGAATATTGAACACTTACTCTGTCGTTTCTTCCTGCTACTTTTGCGGACTTTACGGGAGCCACTTTTTCTACAGGAGGTCTGTTGCGAGAATCAGAGCTTTTCCCTGTGAGCAAAGAGTGGCTTTCTTCTTTTGTTTCATTAAGTTTTTGCGCATCTCTTCTAGGTGCTTTTGCTTCTCTTACTTCTTCAGCTTGCTGTACAGGAAGATCAGCTTTCATCAAGAAGGATATGGTTTCCTGATTCACTTTTGCCAAGAAAGCCTTGAATAGCTCAAAAGCCTCGAATTTGTAGATCAGCAATGGATCTTTTTGCTCATACACCGCATTTTGTACAGATTGCTTTAGGTCATCCATTTCTCTGAGGTGCTCTTTCCAAGCTTGGTCTATAAAAGCCAAGGTGGATATCTTTTCCATCGATCTGATTAGCTCCTTGCAGTTAGAATCGATGTTCTTCTTTAAGTTCGAAGCAACACCAATCTGCTTTTTCCTGTCCGTAAACGGCACTAAGATATCATCAATGGTGGCTCCTCTTTTTTCATATATGTCCTTGATAATAGGCAAGGCTTTTACTGCAATAGCATTGTTTTTTTGTTGATAGTGTGCATATGCTTTGTCATATAGGCTTCTAGAGAGCTCTTCTGGAGCAATGGTTGTAAACTCCTCCTCCGATATTGGATAATCCATCCCCAACACACTCAATACTGTCAGCTTAAACCCTTCGTAGTTATTAGCAGCTTTAGTGTTCAGTACGATGTCGTCACATGTGTCATACAACATGTTCATGATATCTAGCTGGAGTCTTTCACCGTAGAGAGCATTTCTTCGTCTGGTATAGATCACCTCTCTCTGAGAGTTCATCACATCATCGTACTCTAGAAGTCTTTTCCTTATTCCAAAGTTGTTTTCCTCAACCTTTTTCTGAGCTCTTTCGATAGATTTAGTAATCATGGAGTGTTGGATAACTTCTCCTTCTTCAAGCCCCATTCTATCCATGAGCCTGGCTATCCTATCAGAGCCAAATAGTCGCATTAAGTTATCTTCCAGCGAGACAAAGAATTGAGACGATCCTACGTCCCCTTGCCGGCCAGCCCTACCTCGCAACTGTCTGTCTACTCGTCGAGATTCGTGCCTTTCGGTACCCACTATGGCCAGTCCCCCAGCAGCTCTAGCTTCAGGACTTAGTTTAATGTGTTAAGCACTTGGTGAGGGATATTCCTGATCTTGAGCATTCTGCTGAGCAATTCTGATATTTCTACAGAAGTAGTTCCTACCAGTACTGGCCTTCCGGCTTGGGTCAGCTCACTGATTTCTTCTGCCACAGCATTGAACTTCTCTCGTACGGTTTTATAGACCTTATCTTCACGGTCGTCTCTTATGATGGGTTTGTTGGTTGGAATAACCACCACATCGAGTTTGTAGATTTCCCAAAATTCACCTGCTTCTGTTTCTGCTGTACCAGTCATACCGGCCAACTTGTGATACATCCTGAAGTAGTTCTGGAGTGTAATGGTAGCGTATGTTTGAGTAGCGTCCTCAATCTTTACATTTTCTTTGGCCTCAATAGCTTGGTGCAAGCCGTCAGAATACCTTCTTCCTTCCATTACACGGCCGGTTTGTTCGTCCACTATCTTCACCTTGCCATCTACAAGAATGTATTCCGTATCTTTTTCAAATAGTGTATAGGCCTTTAGTAGTTGATTGACAGTGTGGATACGTTGTGCTTTGATAGAATAATCTTTGATTAAAGCATCCTTCTTTTGTAGCCTTTCATCATCGGTCAGTGTCTGGTCATTTTCTATGTTGGCTATTTCTATACCGATGTCGGGAAGGATAAAGAATTGTGGGTCCTCCCCATCTCCAGTGATCAGGTCAATACCCTTTTCAGTAAGGTCGATGGTGTTGTGCTTCTCGTCAATTGTGAAGAAAAGTGGCTCATCGGCCTCAGGCATTGCCTTTGAGTTTTCCTGAAGGTAAAAGTTTTCGGTTTTTTGTAGAATCTGCCTCATCCCAGTCTCACTCAAGTATTTTATCAAAGGCTTGTATTTGGGCAAGCCCCTGTAAGCTCTGAAAAGAGATAGGCCACCTTCTTTTTCATCTCCTTCTTTGATTTTTTTCTTGGCATCCAACAAAAAGTCTCCAACGATTTTCTTTTGGGCTTCTACAAGTTTGGCAATTCTAGGCTTTAGGTCATAAAATTCATGCTCGTTACCTTTAGGAACAGGTCCAGAAATGATAAGTGGCGTACGGGCATCATCAATCAACACGGAGTCGACTTCATCGACCATAGCGAAATGGTGCTTTCTTTGGACGAGCTCCCTAGGGTCACGTGCCATATTGTCACGTAGGTAGTCAAACCCAAACTCGTTGTTCGTGCCATAAGTAATGTCTGCCCTATATGCCTTTTTTCTTTCTTCGCTATTAGGCTGATAATTATCGATACAGTCGATCGTAAGACCGTGAAACTGGAACAGTGGAGCCATCCATTCGCTATCTCTTTTGGCAAGGTAGCTGTTTACAGTTACCACATGAACGCCGCGATTGGCCAATGCATTTAAGAAGGCAGGTAGTGTGGCCACCAATGTTTTACCTTCCCCAGTGGCCATTTCGGCGATTTTTCCTTGGTGAAGTACAATACCTCCGATGAGCTGCACATCATAATGGATCATTTCCCATGTGACTTCGGTGCCACCAGCAATCCATTTATTGGCCCATATGGCCTTATCGCCTTCTATGGTCACATTGGAGTGCTTTGCGGCATACTCTCTATCTTCTATTGTGGCAGTTACCTCTAGCTTCTTGTTGACAGTGAGTCGCTTAGCAGTTTCCTTTACGATCGCAAATGCCTGTGGAAGCACATCCATTAGTACAACCTCAAGTTCTTTATTTCTATCTTCTTCTAGCTTATCTATTTGGTTAAAAAGTGCTTCCTTCCTATCTATATCTAAATCGGGCTCATCCTCAATTTGTTGGTGCAAAGCAGCAATGTTGTCATCTATGCTCTTGAGCCTTTGATCGATAATGCCTCTAACCTCTTTCGTCTTGTTTCTAAGGTCATCGTCGCTTATAGAGGCAAGCTTTTCAAATTCTTGATTGATTTGGTCTACATAAGGCAAGACCTGCTTGATATCTTTGTCCGACTTCGTGCCAAACATTTTGGCCAGCCCCTTTGTAAGAAAATTTAACATAGTGTTCTATTGTATTTATGGCCTAAAGGTAAGGCCTTTTCAATAAATTGTTGTAAATACTATGACATAATAACCTAAAAAAGCATGAGGAGGACCTATATTTGCTTTCCTCCTACATTATTTGCCATAAGTTTGTGTGCGGAATCAATATTCAAATATATTGCCAATATGCAAAGTGGCAGGTTGAGGAGGTAGAAGTAGTTGAAGTTTATCGATAGGTCAATTCTTAGGTATCCTTAACAGTACAAGAAAAGATGAAACTGTGAAAACCCATGAGAGGAAGTTGTGCTTCAATGGCTTATTTTACCTTCAAATACTTCTTGTGCCGGCCCACTTAGGTATATATCACTAAAGCTCCCATCATTATTTTTATGGAATGATACTTCTAGGGAGCCTCCCAGTGTGTTTACACTAACAGGACTCTTGTATCCCTGATGGCTAGCTACTAAGGCACTTGCTGTAACGCCCGTGCCGCAAGAAAGCGTTTCAGCCTCTACACCTCGCTCATAAGTTCTGACAAATAGAGTGTTGTCTGTTTGCAGCTCAACAAAGTTGACATTGGTGCCCTCGTGCTTATAGCTTTCATTATTACGAATGAATTTCCCCTCTTCATATACGGGAAAGTTTTTGATTTCCTTAACGATGCGTACATGGTGAGGAGATCCAGTATTCACAAAGAAGTCATCTTCATCCAAGTGTTGTACAGATTGAACGTCTCCCATTCTCAAACTCACCTGTTCTCCCTCGACTGTTGCCGTATGAAGGCCGTCAAAGGCCATGAAGGTGCAATGTTGATCTATAATGCCCAGACGATGTGCATATCGTACTGCGCATCGGCTGCCGTTTCCGCACATGCTTTTTGTTGCATCTGCATTAAAATAGATCATTTCAAAATCACAATCAGGGTGGTTTTGTATCAAGATAAGGCCATCTGCGCCAATGCCAAACTTCCTGTCGCACAATTTGATGACTAGGGCAAGGTCGGTGGGGTTAAAAGCGCGCTGACGATTGTCAATCATTACAAAATCATTGCCAGTGCCTTGGTACTTAAAAAATGATAAGGTGCTCATATACTTTTATGCCTGATGGATGAAGGCTATACATAGGTTTGAGCAACAAAGATAGCGATTTCAGAAAAATTGTTTCGAGCTAGGCTTAAGCTTTTTTGAAAGAATAATTAAATATACTGATCCCCCTCAAATAATATCGACATGGTATAACGGGATATAAACTCCACATTTCGATCAAGAATCTTCTATTTGGGTCATGTGCAATAATTTGATAATGTGCAGATAACATATTATACAAACGATTGCGATAAACCCCCTTGTTAATTGAAACATTTGTTCAGGGTCGATGACATATCAATATGTACTTTTCGATCAAATTAAAACAAACAAACATATGGTAAACTTTAACTATTTAAAAATTCCACTTTTTGGGCTCATTTTTTTGCTCCCATTTTTAAGCTATGGGCAAATGAGCATTTCCGGAACAGTTTCCGATGCTGAATCTGGGCAAACACTGCCTGGTGTTACTGTAGTAGTAAAAGGTACATCTACAGGTACAGTCACAGATATTGAGGGTAACTATACTCTAAGCGTCCCTGCTGGCTACAATACGCTTATTTTCTCATTCGTAGGATATACTACTCAAGAAGTAGAGATCAATAATAGATCTGTCATAGATCTTGCTTTAACGCCAGATATTACCTCGCTTGAAGAAGTGATAGTCGTGGGTTACGGGACGCAGAGAAAGAGTGTAGTTACTGCTGCTATTTCTTCCGTCAGGGAGGAAGAGCTGCAAACGATTTCCAATCAGCGAGTAGAACAAGCACTTCAAGGAAGGACGGCTGGTGTTACGGTATTGCCTACTTCAGGATCTCCTGGAAGTCCTGTGGCCATTAGAATTCGTGGAGCAGGTTCCAATAACAGCTCTCAACCCTTATTTATTGTAGATGGTATGCGAGCGGGAGGCATAGAATACCTTGATCCGTCAGAGATAGCTTCCATAGAAGTATTGAAAGATGCTGCATCCGCCGCAATATATGGAGCAGAAGGTGCAAATGGGGTAGTGATCATCACCACCAAAACTGGTAAAAGAGGGGGTGCTGAGGTAAACTATCATGGGCAATTTGGGGTGCAGTCCGTTGGAGATGCTATGCCACTGATGAACGCACGTCAATACCAGATCTATAATGAAGAAGCAGGCACAAACACAAGACCTTCTGCCAGTGATGTTACAGACCCTGTAGGCACCAACTGGTTGGATGAGGTATTTACGACAGCCCCTCAACAGAGCCATTCGCTCACCTTTAGTGGTGGTTCGGAAAATTCTTCTTTTTTAGTAGGAGGTACTTATTTTTCTCAAGAGGGAATTGTGGGGGGAGATAAAGCACGCTTTGACAGGATTACAGTTAGGGTGAATTCAGATCATCAGATAAAGCCCTGGTTAAAGGTGGGGGAAAGATTGTCTTACTCAAACTTCAAAAGGAATGCCATTTCTGAAAATGACGAGTTCGGCAGTCTTTTAAGCAGTGCGCTTTCAATGGATCCGCTAACGCCAGTAGTGTATACCGATCCTAATAATTATCCCCCACATTTACAGAATGCTATTGCTGCTGGTCATCCATTAAGGAAGGATGAAAATGGCAACTATTATGGGCTTTCTAGGTATGTATTGGGCGAATATTATAATCCAGTATCAAGGTTGGAACTGTTTAAAGGGGGGCTGACCCAAAATAAAATTGTAGGTAACGTCTTTGCCGACCTCACTCCTATAAAAGGGCTAACAATTACTTCCAGGTTTGGTATAGATGCCGCATTCCAGAGAGAGGCTTATTGGACCCCTACATTTTGGTACAATCCTGATGCTTTGAATAATGAGTCACATGGAAGTATCCGGAATGAAAACTGGTATAATTGGCAGTGGGAAAATTTTGCCACCTACCAGAACACTATCGGAGACCATGATTTTAGTGTTCTGATAGGAATGTCTTCTCTTGAAAATCGTTGGGATTATGCTGAGGGCACATACTCAGGAATAATGAAGGAAGATGACTTGTTTGGTCATGCCGATTTTACTCCGGATATACAGGATAAGATAGGAAGTAATGCGAATAAGAAAACGCTGCTTTCTTATTTTGGAAGGGTCACGTATGGCTATAAAGACAAGTACTTGATCAATGCTACGCTAAGGCGTGATGGCTCATCCCTTTTGGCTGCAGGCAATAACTGGGGTTCATTTCCCTCAATTTCTGCTGGATGGACAATATCCAACGAAGATTTTTACTCAGGAGGCATTTCAAATATCATGAACGCTGCTAAACTTAGGGCTAGTTGGGGCATAAATGGTAGCCTTGCCAATTTGGAAATAGGACAATGGCGAAGTGTGATTACTCCACAATATCCTGGGTATTTAGATGCTGCGGGCAATTATTTAATTGGCTCATCATCCTTATTGATAACAAACCCTGATTTGAAGTGGGAAACTAGCGAACAGATAGACATAGGGGCCGACTTGGCTTTTTTTAACAATAGGCTAACGTTCACTACAGACTATTTTATTAAAAAGACCAAGGACTTGCTTACCCCCGGTACTTCTTTTGGCCCTGCTGGAAATGAATTGTTGTTTATAAATGGTGGTACGGTTGAGAATAGAGGTTGGGAGTTTGAATTAAGCTATAGGAGCGATGTTTCTAGGGCATTGCAATACGAAGTGGCCGCCAATCTAAGTACTTTGAAGAATGAGGTGACTTATCTTAATCCAATTGTAGGCTCTTTGCTTGGTGATGATGTAGGCACCGGATGGACGGCAACCATGTTTGACGTAGGGCTTCCGATTTGGTATTTCCATGGATATAAAACAGATGTTATATTCCAGGACCAGGGAGAAGTGGATGCCTATACTTCAACAATTTCTGGCTATCAACCAGCACCGGGAGATCCTAGAGTGCTAGATGTGAATGGGGATAACCAAATCACCTTGGCAGACCAAACTTATATTGGCAGCCCTCATCCAGATATGATATTTGGTGCTCGCATCAACCTCGCATATAAAGGCTTTGATCTTTTAGTATTCGCCCAAGGTCAGATAGGAAATGAAGTGCTGATGGGTTTCAATAGAACCGATAGACAATCGAACAACAGGCCTGAGTTCTTCTTTACTGATCGGTGGACGCCACAAAACAGAACCAATGAATGGTTTAGAGCCGAAACCGAGAGTGTATATGTTTACAATAGCGACTTGATGGTATTTGATGGATCTTATTTGCGTATACGCCAGCTTCAGCTTGGCTATACCTTGCCTAGCACTTTCCTAGAAAGCATCAATATAAGAAACCTAAGAGTATATGCTTCCTTGGATAATTATTTCACCTTTACCAAATATCCCGGTATGGATCCCGAAGTAGGGGAAGGAAGATCTGTAGGGGTTGACAGAGGAGGCTATCCCTTGCCGAGAAAAGCGATGTTTGGTGTACAATTGAATTTTTAGACTGATAAAGCAAGAACTATGAAGAATTTAATATATAAGTATTTAATGATAAGTGCGATCCCAGCTGCTTTATTGGCTAGTGGTTGCTCTGATGATTTTCTGGACCAGGATATTCCAGGAACAATTTTAGAAGAAGAGTTCTTTAATAGTGAGCAAGGCCCAATGCAAGGCACTGTCGCTATTTATGATGTTATGTCAGCATCATATAATACAAGTTGGAACAGTTGTATGTACCTGTTGAAAACTTTGCCTTCGGATGAAAGCAACGCCGGTGGAGCAGGGCCTGGTGACCAACCTCCTTATCAGGCATTGGATGACTTTACATTTGGTCCGGAGAACGAGGTTGTCAATGCCAATTGGCGATTGACGTACAATGCTATTCATAATGCTAATAAAATAATCAACAAAGTAAGTGCTGATACCGAACTAAACAAGAGGTTAATAGCAGAAGCGAAAGCGCTAAGGGCTTACAACTATCTCGACCTGGTCTCATTGTGGGGGGATGTTCCAATAGTCACTAGAGATATTCTTCCTGAAGAGTGGGGAGATTTTCCCAGAATGCCGAAAGCAGAGGTATATGCCCTCATAGAAAAGGATTTGACGGAGAGCATTCCTGATTTGCCCATCAAAAATGATTATAGTGCAGGAGATAAGTTCCGTATTGCCAAGGGGGCTGCTCAAGCGATTCTAGGCAAAGCTTATCTGTATCAAGAAAAATGGGGCGAGGCTGCAACTGTCTTGCAAGAGGTAATAGATGATCCTTCATATGATCTAGCGCCTTCAATAGCAGCAGTATTCGCTAAGGAAGGTGAATTTGGGATAGAGTCCATATTTGAGCTAAGTTTTGGATCAGGGCAAGCTTATACGTGGGGTAATTTTCCTTGGGATTGGAGACCCGAGAGCAATATTTTCGTGCAGTTAATGGGGCCTCGTGGAGATGGAGCTTATGTTCCGATCCCTGGCGATAGCTTAGTAGATGGCTGGGGTGTAAATACACCTACTCAGAAAATGTGGGATGCATTCGTAGCTGCGGGAGAGGAAACCAGTGAAAGAAAGGAGGCTACGATCATGTCTGAAGCGGAATTGAAAGCATTGGGAGGAGATTTTACAAATCCAGCGCTTCATGATTATGAGGGCTTTATCCGCAGAAAGTATGGCACTTATACAACAGAGACCGGTTCTGCAGGCGACGCACCGCTGAATATGGGCACCAACTGGCGTTTGATACGATATGCCGATGTGCTATTGATGGCAGCGGAAGCTTATTTCAGAGATGGCGAGCCAGGCTTAGCCCTCGACTACGTTAACGAGGTGAGGAGAAGATCCAATGTGCCAGAGCTTATGTCGCTTACCTTTGATGATATTGTTAGAGAAAGACAACTGGAGCTGGCCTTTGAAGGGTTTAGATATATCGACTTGGTTCGATGGGGCTTGGCAGAGCAAGAACTGGGAAGCTTGGGTTACGTAGCTGGCAAGCACAATTTACTGCCCATACCTATTGTTGATGTTCGATCTTACGGATTGGAACAAAACAATTATTAGAATAGATTGAAAGGGAATTGTTCAAGGGCATAAACGAATTGCCTTTGGATAGTCCCTTTATAAATGGCTAAGGACAGGGCAGGCCAACCAAAAGGTCTGCCTTTCTTATGAATCGATGACAAGGGCCTGAACTTGTCGATGAATCACAGTATGCAATATTGCTTGATTTTAATCTTGGTTTGAGTATCTTAACGGCCTCCCGGACTCCATAACAATGAAGCATTTTTTCATTTTTATATTCATATTCTTTGTGAGGAGCATCTATGCTCAAGATAACGATGTTAAGTTCTACACAATAGCTGAGGGCCTTTCTCAGCAATCTATTACCAGTATCATTCAAGACCAGAAAGGGTTTATGTGGTTTGGTTCTCGTTATGGCCTCAATCGGTACGACGGGGAGCACTATCTTTCTTACGAGGGCAATTTCAAAGAACCCCAACATGCGCTTACCAATAACTATGTCAATAAATTATTGGAAGATAAAGCCGGAAATATCTGGATCGGAACAAATGGTGGCGGGCTCAATTACTACAATTATAATCAAGATGCTTTTGAATCTTTCATTAATGAGCCTGACAACCGAAAATCGCTTAGTGGCAATATGGTTACGGCCTTGTTTCTGGACAGTGAAGACAATTTATGGGTAGGCACAGAGAAATATGGGCTGAATTTGTTTGACAACTCATCACGGACTTTTTCTAGGTACTACCATAATGAAGACGACCCCTCAAGTATCTCTCACAATGATGTGATGGCCATCAGTGAAGATAAGCTAGGCAATCTTTGGGTCGGCACATGGGGAGGAGGACTCAATTTATATGATCGCCAAAGCAGAAGGTTTCTACATTATAGAGCGGAAGGGAAAAATAATATCCCTGATGATGTTGTGCGCGATATACACAAAAGCAAGTCTGGGGACCTTTGGGTGGGATTCCAGAAAGGATTGCGGAAAATAACTTATAAAGAGGGCAAATATGTATTTACAGAGCCAATGCTGGTAGATACTGAATTAGCCGATATCCTGTCGAATGTGCCAGTTTTGGCCATATTAGAAGATGACCAGTCCCGACTTTGGATAGGAACGGAAAATGAAGGTCTTTTTATTGTCAACCTTAAAACTGGGCACGCCAAACAGCATAAAGTAGACAACTCCTCTTCCTATGGCATAGCCAGCAATTCCATCTGGTCGATCTATAAAGACAATGTTGGGACAATTTGGCTCGGCACATTTGATAAAGGAGTACTGAAGGTGGATAATTATGAAAGGAAATTCGAGCATTTATTTCATGATGGTAAAGCCTCACAAAGGCTTAGCCACAGTGTAGTGAGTTGCTTTGTAGAAGATGCCAAAGGGAACTTATGGATTGGAACAGATGGAGGCGGACTTAATTATTACGAACAAGCAACTGGGAAGATCACGCACTTCAATCAGGAAAATACCCCAGGCCTGCTTAGCAATGCTATATTGTCGCTCTTGCTAGACTCTGAAGGAAACCTATGGATCGGAAGCTGGGAAGGTGGCCTTAGCATATTGAGAAAGGGTACAGACTCCATAGTTCATATCAGCAGTGTCTCAGAATTTCATCCTCCACCAGGCAATTTTATTTTTTCTATGTACGAGGATAGCAATAGAAATATATGGATTGGGGCATATAAGCACGGACTGACCTTATATGTGCCTGAAGAGAATATGTTTTATGAGTTTAAGGAAAAGGGTTATCCTCGCGCCATTAGTTTCAACAATGTGCAGGCAGTGCATGAAAGTCATGGGTATATCTGGATAGGTACCGAGGGTGGTGGCGTGGACAGGATAAAATTGAACAATCGGCATGAAGTGATAGAGCTGGTAAACTATAGTTATAGTGGTCAGGACAGCTCCCAGATCAGCAATAACTTTGTGACTTGTATTTATTCAGACGCCAAAGGTAATCTATGGATGGGTACGCATGGTGGAGGTCTTAACCGATATGATGCAGAAAATGATAGGTTTGAATTCATTACCATAGCGGAGGGGCTGCCCAGTAATCTTATATATGCCATAGAGGATGATGATAAGGGACATATCTGGATCAGCACAAATAAGGGTATTGCGGAATATGATCCAGTTTCCAAAGCAGTGAATGTATATGATGAGGCTGATGGATTGCAATCCTCCATGTTCTATAGGCGATCTTCATACAAAAAGCGGAATGGTGAGCTGCTCTTTGGAGGTATTAATGGGGTTACTAGATTCCATCCATCCAAAATACTTAGAAACCCTCATGTGACCCCTGTCTATATCACGAGCATGACCGTTTCAAATGCAGCGCTGCAGCCTTCTCCCAACGGACATTTGACACAAAACATTGTCGTGGCAGAGGAGGTTGACTTGCCTTATCATAAAAATGACTTCACCATTACTTTCTCTTCGCTCAACTTCTCACAGTCGTCCAAAAACCAATACATGTACAAACTTGATGGACATGATGAGGAGTGGCAAGAGGTAGGTACTCGAAATTCGGCTTACTACACCAACGTTGCACCAGGCTGTTATGTGTTTAGGGTAAGAGCTTCTAACAATGATAATTTGTGGAATGAGAATGAAGCAAGCCTGATAATTAATATTAGCAATCCTTGGTGGGCCACCATATGGGCCTGCATTTTCTACGGATTGGTAATTGTGGCCGTGCTATGGTGGGGCAGGTCGCTAACAGTAAAGAGAGAAAAGCTAAAGAGCAAACTTGAGGTAGAACATTTAGAGCTAAAGAAAATGCAGGAAATGGATGAAATGCGTTCTCGCTTTTTCGCCAATATCTCCCATGAATTCCGGACGCCACTTACCCTTATATTGGGACCACTCCGTTCACTCTACCTTGAGGAGAAGTGGACGGGGCATCAAAGCCAGATCCGGCTGATGATCAAAAATGCTGAAAAGCTCCTCAGGTTGATCAATCAGCTTTTAGATCTTTCAAAACTCGAATCGGGCAGCATGAAATTAAGGGCATCAGAATATAACCTTGTGAAATTTATTAGACCCATTGCTCATTCTTTTACTGGATATGCCGAAAAAGAATATATACGGTATAAAATTATTTTACCTGAAGGCCCTATCAGAGTATATTTTGAAAAAGACAAACTTGAGAAAGTATTTACTAATATTCTGGCTAATGCCTTTAAATTCACTCCAAGGTTCGGCATTGTCACGCTGGAGGTAGTAGATACTCCCCAGCAGGTAGTCGTGTCTATACAGGATTCGGGGATTGGGATATCTAATGAAGAGATTTCTTTGATATTCAATAGGTACTATCAGGCCAATGGTGAGAAGGTTAGGCAAAATCTAGGCACTGGGATTGGTCTTACGCTAACAAAGGAACTTGTTGAGTTGCACAAAGGCAAAATTATAGTAAACAGCGAAGAAGGAAAAGGCACCCTTTTTCAAGTTTTGCTACAAAAAGGAAGCAGCCATTTGCAAGAAGATGAGATAGTATATTTAGATAATGACCTTATTTCAACAGCCGAAATGCAGTCAGATCTGATCCTTGAACCGCTGATTGATAGCGCACCAGAAAAGCTGCCAACTAACCACAATAATAGCCTGCCTGTGCTATTGCTCGTCGAGGATAATCCGGACATACGGGCTTTTGTATGCGATCATTTAAGTGGCAAATTCTCAATCCTCGAGGCGGAAAATGGAAAAGAGGGATTGGAAATTGCCATTGACCAAAAACCAGATGTGATTATCAGTGATATCGTAATGCCGGAGATGGACGGATATGCATTGTGCGAACACGTGAAAAGTAACATGGAGACTAGCCATATCCCTGTAATATTGCTTACCGCAAAGGCTTCTCATACAAGCCAAAAGAAAGGTTTTGAAACAGGTGCTGATTATTTCATCTCTAAGCCATTCGATGTGAATGAATTGGAACTACGGCTCAACAATATATTAAAATTGAGGGATGGATTGAAGGATCAGGTTCTCAACAATAAGACTGTTAACCTTAATCCTAAAAATATAGTCATTTCCAATGCAGATGATAAGTTTGTAAAGAAAGTGGTTGCTTTAATTGAGGAGAACATTGCTGATCCTAGCTATAATGTCAATGATCTATGCCTTGGCTTGGGCTTAAGTCGGATTCAGCTGTACAGAAAGCTAAAGAAAATGGTAGGGCAATCAGCCAATGAACTGATCCGTTCGATTAAATTGAAGCGAGCAGCGCAGCTCTTAAAGCAGCAGAAACTTACAATTGCAGAAATCACTTACCAAGTAGGATTTAATGACCTGCAATATTTTAGGAAATGCTTTAAGAAACATTTTGGGATGAATCCTTCGGAATATGCTGCTCAGCATAGCCAGCTATGAAAGGTTTCGCTTAGAAGCGAAATGAAGGAAAGTTAATGCAAGTATTGCAATCAACAATCCGCCTGCTTCTCGGGTCTTTTCGATATAGGCTTTGTCGAAACTCATACCATGGTTCCAGTTTTCAGTAAAGTTATCCGTAAAGAAAATGTAGATGGAAGGAACGAGCGTAAGGAAGTAAATGCCATAAACAACCAAAGAGACCACACTCCACCACTTATAGAACTTGCCTCTAAAAGCCATGAAGCACAATAAGGCAATGTTGCCGTAAAACACGATCCAAAGGAACGGGTCGGGATCATTGATTTGAAAGCCTACAAAGGCTAAGAATAATAGACAGAAAATAAGGGCTGTAATTCTCATATAGATAAGCTTGGTAATAGGCGTTTCAAAAAATGAAACTGTTAAGCAATATAAGGTTTATAAAGGAGGGCCGAGGCATGTTAAGAACTGCCTCGGCCCATTGTACTTATATGCCTAAGATCTTCTTGTTTAGGGCATCGTCAGCTCCAGTGCCCGCAAAGTCATCAAAAGCTTTTTCGGTCACATTGATAATATGATCTGCGATGAACTTGGCACCTTCTATAGCGCCTTGTTCTGGAGATTTTATACAACACTCCCATTCCATCACGGCCCAGCCATCAAAGTCGTACTGTGACAATTTGCTGAATATAGCCCTGAAGTCTACCTGACCATCTCCCAATGAACGGAACCTGCCTGGTCTGTCGATCCAGTTGGCATAACCTCCATATACACCTGCTCTACCGGTAGGGTTAAATTCAGCGTCTTTCACATGGAACATCTTGATGTAGTCATGGTAAATGTCGATGTGCGATAGGTAATCAAGCTGCTGTAGCACATAGTGGCTTGGATCATATAGCAAGCAGGCTCTAGAATGGTGATCGGTGGCTTCTAGAAAGCGCTCATAGGTCAAACCATCGTGCAAGTCTTCTCCTGGATGGATCTCGTAACATACATCCACGCCATTTTCGTCAAATTCATCCAAGATTGGACGCCATCTATTGGCCAGTTCCTTAAAGCCCGCTTCTACTAGCCCTGCTGGTCTCTGGGGCCAAGGGTATACCGTATGCCACAATAAGGCACCTGAGAATGTAGCAGCTGCAGTCAGCCCAAGATTGCGGCTAGCTTGGGCCACATATTTCATCTGTTGTACTGCCCATTCTGTTCTTTTTTGGGGGTTGTTGTGCAGTGCTTTTGGTGCAAAACTGTCAAACATCGCATCGTATGCAGGGTGAACTGCCACCAACTGGCCCAATAAATGGGATGATAATTCAGTTATCTCAACTCCATTCTCAGAAGCTGTTCCCTTTATTTCATCCGCATAAGTTTTGCTTTCAGCGGCTTTCTTTATATCGATCATCCTCTCGTCCCAAGCAGGGATCTGCACCCCTTTGAAGCCAATAGAGGAAGCCCATTTGCATATAGTATCGAATCGGTTGAAAGGTGCTTCATCAGAAGCAAACTGTGCCAAGAATATTCCCGGGCCCTTGATAGTCTTCATATTGCTTTGGTTTTATGCGTTAGTATTCAAATTTATGCCATTTTTGATCGCTGTTGCTGGAAGCGATCAAGTTTTCTATAAAGGCCATTCCCCTTAGTCCGTCTTCTACCGTTGGGAAATCATAATTTTCTGCATTGTATGATTTGTTCTCCAAACGATCTCTAATGGCGCCCGCTACCTCTTTGTAAAGGTTTGCAAAGGCTTCAATAAAGCCTTCAGGGTGTCCACCTGGAATTCGCGTTGCTCTCATTGCTTCTGGAGAAAGGTATTGCTTGTCTCCTCCGACCCTCCAGATCTCCTTAGGCTTGTCCTGATATTTTACCACTAATGTATTGGGTTCTTCTTGGCGCCACTCAATCCCTCCTTTTTCACCATATACATTTATAGAGAGGTTGTTTTCCTCGCCAACAGAAATTTGGCTTGCATAAATAATCCCCTTTGCTCCACCTTCAAATTTTACCAATACGTTGCCATCATCTTCCAGCTTCCTTCCAGGCACAAATGTCGTGAGGTCAGCACAAAGTGCTTCTATCTTAAGGCCGGTGATATATTCGGCTAGGTTTTCAGCATGTGTACCTATATCGCCCATACAACCACTAGCACCTGCCTTCGAAGGATCCGTACGCCATCCTGCTTGCTTGTTGTCGCTGGCTGCTTCTACTAATGAAGAGAGCCAACCTTGTGGGTATGCAGCTACGACTTTACGGATTTTTCCTAAGTGGCCATTTTTTACTAGCATGCGTGCTTCTTTTACCATAGGATAGCCTGTGTAATTGTGGGTGAGACAGAAAATCAGGCCTGTTTCTTTTACTTTTTTCACCAGTGCTCTTGCCTCGTCCATAGTAAAGGCCAAAGGTTTGTCGCAAACGACATGAAAGCCATTTTCCAAGGCGAGCATGGCAGGGGCGAAGTGCATATGGTTGGGTGTCACGATGGAGACAAAATCCATTCTTTCTCCGAGTGGAAGTTGTTTCTCCTTTTCGATCATTTCCTCGAATGAAGCGTATACCCTGTCTTCTTTGAGGTACAAATCTTCGCCAGAAATCCTGGATTTTTCGGGGTCGCTACTAAAAGCGCCGCATACAAGTTCAATTTCTCCGTCTAGGTTGGCAGCCATACGGTGGACACCGCCAATAAATGCTCCTTTGCCACCGCCTACCATACCCATCTTAATCTTTCTTTTAGCCATATTTTATATTAATTGAAAGGGATAATTCTTTAGTGCCTCAAGTTAGAAATTATTTATAATTCGGTCAATTATATCGATTCATTTTGCGTGATATAAGATCATTCTTATCTATTTGTGGTTTCGTGGGTTCCATAAGGTACTGCTATATTCATCTTCTTGCGCATCTTTCTTGGCACCGGAAGGTCGAGTATCCAATGGACGGCATTCAAGATCAATCGCTGCATGCTTTTCACTGCAAAGTCTTCTGGATGCCCCAATGTTGTCATAAAAAAGTTGCCGCCATAGGCGTTCTGGCCGATCCATGCTACTGGATGATCGATAGCTTCAGGATCGTTAGGATCAACTGATTTTCCCATAAGTAACCAGGTAGAGCCATCTAAAGGGTAATCTGGCAATACAGTGTACAGCCAAGATTTTACGTTGAACCGATGGCTAACCCCCTCTAAAATGGGATGATCCGCAGCTTGAGGGATGATAAAAACCTCAGTAGTAGATTCATGCCCATAATGGGTATGTCCACCTTGTCCCCATCCAGGAGGCGCATTAAATGCAAGTTCCCCGAAAGCATTCCATTTTTCCAATGCATGTCCTGCAGGGTAATTGAAGGCATGCGTGGTAGTGCGAAAACCCAATAATGGCTTTCCAGATTTTAAATAGCTTTCGATGTGGCTCATTTGGCCAGCTGGCAGCCTGCGCCAACGCAGATAGAATACGGCAAGGTCAGCCTCTTCCAAAATTTCTAAGCCCGGAATGTTCTCTTCAGCATTATGATCAGGAAAAGCCCTTAATATTTTGACTTGAAAATTATAATCGCTTTCCAATGCTTTTGCCAACAACGGCATGGTGATTTCACTACTGTATTCATGATCCCCTACTACAAATACTACTAAGGGCTTTTTATACTGAGAAGTACGCGCTATGAGTTTCCTTATTGCCTTTTGCTCCTTGTTAGAAAGTTCAATTCCTGTCGAATGGCATTCTTGGATTGTGGAGGGGTTTGCGCTATTATTATCGTCAATATTACCAATTCCATTGAATTCAACATCCTCGTCGATAGAGGGTTCGGCTTGCACCTTTATAAGGATGAAGTAAAGGGAACATAAGCTCAACAGGAAAATTCTTTTAGTCATATCAAATGATTAACGGCTATTTTCAGTTTTATTTCAAGGTAGAGATAATTTAGGCTCGGGTTAATTTCATGCCCTATTGATCTTAGGTTAACCCGACGGCATATCCTCACTTTTAAAAGGGATTTATTTAGGGCTTACCGAAAAAGTACAACAGTGAAATGGCAAACCAAAGCAATTTAAGGTCAATAAGCCTTTTTGATACGTTTTTCAGCAGGCTTTATTTAACGAGGAATGCTTAAAATAAAAAAAGGTGCCGCATAATAAAATACAGCACCTTTTGGTTTGCGCCTTATAAGCTTATTTTGCCGCCAAATATCTTTCGGCTACTTCGTCCCAGTTTACTAAATTCCAGAAAGCAGCGATATAGTCTGGTCTTTTGTTCTGGTATTTTAGGTAGTAAGCATGTTCCCAAACATCAAGCCCTAAGATAGGGGTGCCTTTTTGTTCTGCCACGTCCATCAAAGGGTTGTCTTGGTTAGGAGTTGAAGACACGGCCAGATCGCCATTTTCTCCTACTGATAACCAAGCCCATCCAGAACCAAATCTTGTGGCGGCTGCATTGGCAAATTCTTTCTTGAAATCTTCAAATGAGCCGAATTTTTTGTTGATGGCATCTGCAAGCTCACCTGACGGACTTCCTCCAGCGTTAGGCGCTAGAATCTGCCAGAAAAGGTTATGGTTATAGTAGCCGCCTCCGTTGTTCCTAACAGCCGGTGATAGCTTGCTTACATTTTTAAGGATTTCCTCAATAGATTTCCCTTCGTATTCTGTTCCTTGTATAGCATTGTTCAGGTTAGTGGTATAAGCGCCATGGTGTTTGCCATGGTGGATTTCCATTGTTTGTGCATCGATATAAGGTTCGAGTGCATTGGTTGCATAAGGTAATGCAGGTAATTCAAAAGCCATAATGTTATTTGATTTAAGATGAAACAAATATTTAAATAAAAATTTTTTATCGTTTTTTACATTTCCGCTATCGCCTCAAATTAGAGAAAAACTCATCCAACAAGGATTTGCATGCCGTATCCATTATGCCCCCTACCACTTTTGTTTTGGGATGTAGTACGTTTTCTTTCAGTCTGCCGTAACCTCGTTGTGGGTCATGAGCACCATACACAAGTTTTGAGATCTGCGACCAAAAAGAAGCTCCTGCGCACATAACACAAGGCTCCAGCGTAACATATAAACTACAACCGACAAGGTATTTTGCCCCAACAGTGTTAAAGGCGGAAGTTAGGGCCAGCATTTCTGCATGTGCGGTCACGTCATTCAACCTCTCCGTTTGGTTATACGACCTAGCGATGATTCGGTTGTCACAAACCACAATAGCGCCTACAGGGATCTCTCCCTCATCACGCGCATAGAGGGCTTGCTTGTAGGCTTCTTTCATGAAATACTCATCATCGTAAACCATAGGAAGTGCTACAGTGTTTTTTTTATTTGAATGCTATTCATAATCGCATGTGCTGTATTTTGCCAAGTATCCTTTTCATTGGCGGGGCATGTAAAGTTAAATAAGATGGTCTTATTATTGACAATGCCGTAGTAAATCAGGGTGTATTTGCTGATGGCGGGCGATCGGTTCACAATACTTTCTTCATCAATTACTGTAGAGATAAATTCAAACACAGCGAAGCGTATGCCATCCACACTTTCAATATCCTTTTTCAAAAAGTCGACCTCGGTATACAATGCTTGGATAGAGTTTTCGTAAAACTGCTGCATTATTTCCAAGTCATTAGGCTCCCAATGGGTCACGGACAGGTTGATGCCCAAATCGACCGTGCGGCTTTGGTTGGTGTAAATGGCTAGGGGATCTCGGTAAGATATATATTTTGCACGGATCTCTTGTTCGGGCATGAGCATAAAATCCTTTGGCAATGACAGCCTAAGACTTTTGTTAACCTGTACTTTCTCTAGTTTAACATCCTGCGCTTTTGAAGGTAAATAGCACAGCATGAGTGTGCCCATTATCAGTATAAAGAAGAATTGCTTATAATGCATTGCCCTGATCGTTAAAAAGTGCAAATATAATAATCTATTGCTTTGCTTTGAAATTATGCGGGACTTTAGATTCGGTCGGGCCATTGACAGTTTGCAAATGCAGAAGGTAAAGAGACTCCGCCTCGACATCCCCTACAAAAATCTTTGTAAAGCAGGCATGGGAGTATTGTAGCGATTGATTTGCAGATCTGAAGAGACGTGAGATTTTGCCATTGGTCATTCACTTGCGTCGGCAGAAAATATGTATATCCTGTTCGGTCTTTTTCGAATATAAAGATTTCTTTATTTTACTTTAGTGGGGTAAAAGTAAAATAACGCTCCCCTTATTTTACTTTGAGTGCTTTAAACTCACAGCCGATTTTTGTAAGGCTTCCACTTAACGCTTCATCTCAGCTCATATATGCTTTCATTCTAATGTTATTGTTGAGCCAAGGATTTTCGATCCCGTTGTTGGGTATTTGTATCGTTCTTTTCTGCTAACGCTAGCAAGACGCAGCCGCGCCAAGGATGGTGGCATTGTTTGAGCCCGAAATGGCATTGTGGGGGGGCAGGCGAGTGCCATCCAGCCTGCCCGGGCGCCCTAAAATATTTATAACTTAAAAAATATGAGGGGTATCAAGTCTTCTGTTCCATTTCTTCCCCTCATTCGAAATTCAACATCTAAAATGTATTAAGGAAGCTCATGGGTACATTAAATAATAGGTACATTAAAAACTAACCCATCAAGTCCCGAAACACTTCTTCCAATTTACCAAAAGCTTTTATCTCGATATTGTGCCGTTTGGGGTCAAAACCTTTAGCATTGAACTTTGAAACGTAGATCGTTTTGAATCCCAATTTCTCTGCTTCCGAAATCCTATTGTCGATACGGTTCACGCCCCTTATCTCACCGCCGAGGCCTACTTCAGCCGCAAAACATATCTGGTGAGCAATGGCCTTTTCTTCATAGGAAGATACCACTGCTGCGACTACTGCTAGGTCAATGGCAGGGTCTTCGACTTTCAATCCTCCAGCTATGTTGAGGAAAACATCTTGTGAACCAAGCTTGAAGCCGCCTCTTTTTTCCAGTACTGCTAAGAGCATGTTGAGTCGTTTTGCATCAAATCCGGTAGAACTTCTTTGGGGGGTGCCATAGGTAGCTGGGCTGACCAATGCCTGCACCTCGATCAAGAGGGGCCTATTGCCTTCCATGGTGGCACCGATAGATACGCCACTGAGGTCTTCATCTTTTTGAGAGATCAAGATTTCCGAAGGGTTGGACACCTGCCTTAGGCCATTTCCCAACATTTCGTAAATGCCCAATTCGGAAGTGGATCCGAACCTGTTCTTGCTCGTGCGCAAAATCCGGTAGGCCAAATGCCTGTCTCCCTCAAACTGAAGCACGGTGTCTACCATATGCTCAAGTACCTTGGGTCCTGCCAGCGTGCCTTCTTTTGTAATATGGCCAATGAGAAAAACCGGAGTGCCTGATTCCTTGGCAAACTTCATGATCTCGGCAGTGCACGCCCTCACTTGTGAAACACTTCCAGGGGCGGCATCAAGATGAGCCGTATGCATGGTTTGTATAGAATCCAAAATCAACAGGTCAGGCTCCAATAACTCGATTTGCTTAAAGACATTTTGCATGGAAGTTTCGGTGAGGATGTAGGTGCCTGAGGACTTCATATGCATCCTTTCTGCCCGCATTTTGATCTGGTGCTCACTTTCCTCGCCCGATACGTACAGAACTTTCAAATGCTTAAGCTGCAGAGCGATTTGCAGCATTAGCGTGGATTTACCAATCCCTGGCTCTCCCCCTATTAAGACTAATGAACCTGGCACGATACCGCCCCCCAAAACCCTATCCAATTCGCTATCTTGGCTCGATATCCTGTCTGTTTCCTTATATTGAATTTCAGCCAAAGGTTGTGGTTTATTAGCACGGAGTGATGTGCCACTGCTAGATTTCCATGTGGTACCGCTGGGTTCTTTTTGTAGTACTTCTTCTACGATGGTGTTCCATTCCTGACACGATGGGCACTTGCCCAGCCACTTAGGAGACTGCGCGCCACAATTCTGACAAAAGAAACTGGTTTTTATCTTGGCCATCTTATTTTTCTCTTTCCAATTTTTTGGTAGGCTTCAATTTAACAAATATGCGATTTCACCTACAGTTTTTCTATGAAATATCTCTTTAAAAAAACTATATGAAGGAAACATATAAAATTGTAATATGCGTTATCCATCATTAAGCATAAAGTTTCTATTGATTCAAGCGCGATTAAATGGCTAGCTATGAAGCAGATTGTTCATTTTATGGATAAAGAATACATGTATTATATATTTCTAAATTCTAAAAAATAATCAGTTCCTAAATAGCATAACTTTAAGGCCAAGTTTGACCTATCGAATGAATTAAGCCTCTTTGAATTTATTATGGTGTTAAAAATTGATTTATTGGTAGGCATTTGTTTAAATTTAAGCATAAACCACTAAAAGATTGCCCTTTACATGTCTAAGAAAGTCCTTTCCCTTGCCATTCTTATAGGCGCTATTGCTATTGCATATTACATCACATATCCTGATTTTTTTAAAAAGGATGTCGTTTATGAAGAAGCTCCTGTACATTTCAAGCCAGATACCGTCGAAATAGTCGAAGCCAAAGAACCAGAAGTGCTATACGGAATTGTGGTAGATTCCATGTTAGTGATAGATGATGTTATCAAACCTAACCAAAATCTTTCTGAGATATTGTCTCAATACAATGTCCCCTATCCCGTTATTCACCAACTAGCACAGAAATCCAAAGATGTTTTTGACGTGAGGAGAATCAATGCCAATCGCAAATACACCATTATCTGTTCTCCGGACTCGTTGTTGACTGCCCAATGCTTTATATACGAACCAAGTGCGACAGAGTATGTAGTGTTCAACCTTCAGGATTCCATTCACATATATAAGGGAGAACATGAAGTAACTGTATCAGAGAAAACCATCACAGGTGAGATATCAACATCATTGTCTGATGCTATGGTAGGTCAAGGCGCTTCTCCACTTCTTGTCAATACCTTAGCCGATATATATAGCTGGGAAATTGACTTTTTCCGGTTGCAAAGAGGCGACAAGTTTAAGATGATTTATGAAGAAAAGCGTGTCGGAGATGAATTTGTAGGATATGGAAGGGTGCTAGGTGCCTACTTCGAGCATTTTGGAGAAGCTTATTATGCCATTCCTTTTGATCAGGGAGAAGGTACCGATTATTTTGATGAAGAAGGAAAGAGCTTGCGTAAAGCTTTCCTTCGCGATCCTCTAGAATATACAAGAATCAGTTCGCGATACTCACCTAAAAGATATCATCCTGTACTAAAACAGTGGAGGTCACATTTAGGCACCGATTATGCTGCACCCACTGGTACCCCAATCCGATCTGTGGGCGATGGCTTGGTTGTAGAAGCCGGTTACACGAGTGGCAATGGCAATTATATCAAAATCAGGCATAATGGCACCTATACTACTCAATACCTTCATATGTCGAGATTTGCAAAAGGGGTCAAGAAAGGGGTAAGAGTGAAGCAGGGTCAGACAATCGGGTATGTAGGCAGCACAGGCTTGGCTACAGGTCCTCACCTATGCTATAGGTTCTGGAAAAATGGTGTACAGGTAGATGCCTTAAGAGTAGAGCTCCCGCCATCTAAGCCGATTCACGAAGAGCATGAAGAAGCCTATGCTGAAGTCCGAGATCAGGTTATCAATAGACTAGATAATATTGACTTCCCTGAAAAAGAATATATTGCATCATCGGAAGACCAACCGACAATGGCCCATACCAGCTCCAGCAATGCTGTTAGGATGGCTCCATAAATCGGCTAGACTTGTGCATATTATGCCATCGAATTGTGACATGTCTTGAAAAGTAAGGATACTATCCTTGCTTTTTTCGTTTATACTTTATTGTTTCAATAGCGACCAGTTCTCTTCGTTAATCAATTATGTGCAACGTCCGTAAGCTAATCCTGACATTTTCTATTGTCTGTTTGTTGCTGTCACAAGCATGGGCACAACAGAAAGTCGCGCTGGTATTGAGCGGAGGAGGTGCAAAGGGGTTAGCTCATGTGGGGGTACTAAAGGCATTGGAAGAAAATGATATTCCTATCGATTATATTGTAGGAACGTCTATGGGCGGGATCATCGGTGGATTTTATGCTGCGGGCTACTCTCCTGACCAAATAGAACAGATCATCCTTTCACGCGACTTTCAGAATTGGGTCAACGGGGTGCTGGGCGATAACTACAACTTTCACTATTTCAAGAAGGACAATAATGCCTCTTGGTTGTCATTGAATCTTGCTGTTGACTCTAGTCTTAGCACTTCCCTCAATTCAAACTTAGCCAACGACGTAGCGCTCAACTTTGCCATGGCAGAGTATCTTGCAGGAGCCAGCGAAAGGGCGAAGTATGACTTTGATAATTTATTGGTGCCATTTAGAGCTGTAGCTGCTGATATTTTCACCCAAAATGAGGTAATATTAGATAAAGGCATTTTAAGTGACGCACTAAGAGCCACTTTAAGTGTTCCATTTTTTTATCGGCCCATTAAAATAGAGGAAAAGTTTCTCTTCGATGGTGGGCTATATAATAACTTCCCCATCGATGTTGCTCAGGAAACTTTTCAGCCGGACGTTATCATTGGGGTAAATGTCTCTTCCATAAAATACGCAGAATATCCATATGATGAAGATGAAAGGCTGATTCGTCAGTCCCTGCTTTTTATGCTGATGAATAAGACAGATACAAGTCTATTAGACTCTACTGATGTGTACATTGAGCCCAACCTGGGCAACTACTCATCGTTGGACTTCTCCTTTGCACAGAGTATTTCGGATAGCGGATATGTCGCTACACAACGACATCTGGATGAAATATTCAGGAAGGTTAACAGGCGTGTTTCTTGCGATGACATAGCTGACAAGCGGCATGAGTTTATCTTAGGCATGAAGCCTCTAAGATTTGAGCGGATTAACCTAGTCGGTTTCAAGCCTAAGCAGGAGCGGTACATCCGTAGCTTATTCAATATCAACAAAGAGGTCTTGAATATTTATGACATTAAACTAGGCTATTACAAAATGGTCTCGGAAGAGTATTTTAAAGACATCTATCCCAGAATTGTATATGACAGCACCTTCAATTCATTTCATTTCGATCTGCACGGGAGGCCGAGAGATTATATCAACATAGAATTTGGTGGGAATCTAGCGACAAGAAGCATCAGCCAGATTTTCTTGGGGCTGAATATAAGTCATTTCAACAGCATTCTTTTCAATCACAGCCTCAACTTCTATACGGGAAGGTTTTATCAGTCTTTCCAAGCAAAGTCTCGAATAAATGCGCCCTTTAAATGGCAGTTCTATCTAGAGCCTGAGTTTACTTACAATCACTGGGATTTTATCAATGCCAATGAGGTATTTCTTAAAGAGAAACAGCCTGTTATATTGAAAAGGGTAGATAGGAAAGCTGGCGTCAATTTGGGAGTGCCTTTTGGTACGAAGAGCAAACTTGTGGGCGCTGTCCATTATATCAGCAATATTGACAGGTTCAGCGCTAGACCAGTCCTGGTTTCTACTGATACACTTGATCAAGTAAAGTTAACAGGTTACCGGTATGGAGCGCAGTATAGTAGGAATAGCCTGAATAGAAAGCAGTATCCTACTGTAGGAAGTGACATAACGCTTTCTGTAGATTATATAGATCTGATGGAAAGATATAGCCCGGGCAACACCTCTTTGTTGGAAGATGATGTAAGAGATCATCATGATTGGGTACGTCTTAAACTTAAAGTAGAAAAGTATTATAATAAAGAAGGGTGGCACAGCTATGGATATTTTTTTGAAAGTGTTATTTCAAACCAACCTTTCTTTGCCAACTATAAAGCTACAGTAGTGAATGCCCCTGCTTTTTTTCCATTAAATGATAGCAAAACGCTCATGCTGGAAAATTTTCGAGCTTTTAACTACGCTGCCATAGGTATTCGAAATGTCTTTACATTAAGACGCAACTTGGATTTCCGATTAGAAGGCTATATGTTCAAACCGCTTAAACAGATTGAATTAGTAAAAGAGACACAAACTGCCCGACTTAATCAGGACCTGAGCAGGACTTACTTTGCTGCCACTTCTGCTTTGGTGTTCCATAGCCCGGTGGGCCCGATAGCGGCCAGTCTTAATTACTATGACAATAAAGAAAACCGCTTTGGCTTTCTATTTCATATTGGCTACACGCTATTTAATAAACAATCATTGGAGTAAAAGATTGTTGATGAGTGTTCAAGTGCAATTTTGTTCTTTTCGTTTTAAGTTTGCGCTTTAAGTTTCGCCCACTTTCATGATTAGTCTCTTATGCTCATTGGAAAAAGAATCCTACTCCTGACTTTTTTGTGTTTCCCATCCTACACCTTTGCTCAAATATCCATACGGGGTATACTCTTGGATGCCGAGAGTCGCGAGGTGCTTGTGGGTGCCACAATTAGCAATTCAAAAGACAGCTTGGTGGCCATAACCAACGAAGCAGGAAGATTTGAATTGGTTTTGCCAGAGCCCGATTCGTTGATATTTCGTTATGTGGGATATGCTGCTAAGCGACTAGGGTTTTTGCAGGATGCATTCGATATTCAAGTAACGTTATCACTCAGCGATGACATATTAGATGAAGTGAAGGTTTTTGCCTACGAGGCTGGTCGGACCATAAGCGAAGTAGCGGGAGGTATAGGCTTGATTCAGCCCAAAGATATCCAGCAATTTGACCAATTTTCTATGGTGCCTATCCTTAACCAAGTGCCAGGAGTAAAAATGGAGCAACGTTCTACAGGAAGCTATAGGATTTCCATTCGAGGCAGTGCATTAAGAGCACCTTTTGATGTCCGGAATATAAAGGTCTACTGGAATAACATTCCTATTACCGAACCTGGAGGCAATACACCATTTAATCTTTTGGACAACGCGAATTTCGCAAAGATTGAAGTAATAAAAGGGCCATCGAGCAGCCTATATGGAGCAGGAATTGGTGGAGTGGTAGATATAAAAAGTACAGCACCTGCCATGGGAGAACAATATATGTCGGCTCACTGGAGTATGGGAAGTTTCGGTTCTCAAAAATATACTGTAAATGCTAATGTGGGTGGATTGGATAAGGCAATAAATGTAACCTACTCTCGACAGGTACAAGAAGGCTACAGGGATCACTCTGCCCTTGACCGTACAAATGTAGGCATTAGTGCTCAATTCAATACTGGAGATGTTGGCAGTATAAATGCCAATATTTTATACTCCGATCTTTTTTATGAGATACCTGGCGGACTCACCGAAGAACAAATGAAAGAAAATCCAAGACAAGCGCGTCCTGGAACCTCTTTTGTTTTAGGAAGCGAAGAGGCAAATGCTTCCATAAAAGTTAAGAACCTTCTCTTGGGTCTTAATTATGATACAAAGTTAGGAGCGCGAGGCAATTTGCTCGGCACTGTGTATACCAATACTGCAGATTTCGAAAATCCATTTAATTTAGATTATAAGCGTGAAGCACAGCAAAGCTATGGTGGTCGCTTGCGTATCAATAGGGAGGGAAGCATAGGGCAAGTTCCAACAAAGCTGACAGTGGGTGGAGAGTATCAGTTTCGCTTTGCTGGTGCTGGCAATTATGGCAATAATTATGGACAAGTCGACACGCTCAATTTTTATGATGAGCTTCGAAGCAGTCAATATATGCTGTTTGGACAATATGAGCTTTTTCTTACGCAGGAATGGATTTTGACTTTGGGGCTGAGCATGAATGGAGTACAATACGACATTTTTAGAACGATGGATAGCCAAGGTGAGCCAGGACGAGTTAAAAGGAATTTTGATAAAGAGTGGATGCCCCGCATAGCACTCGTCAAATCTTATGATAATGTAGCCTTTCACGGAAGTATAAGCTATGGATTTTCCCCTCCTACTTTAGAAGAGGTACGGACCAATGAGGGCAGTATTAATACGGATCTGGAGCCCGAAGAAGGTGTTAATTATGAAATAGGAGTGCGAGGCAATGGAGTTAATAAGAAGTTTTCATATGATATAACCGCATTTTATTTACGCCTCTCAGAGTCTATTGTAGATTATCCAAGCGATAGGGGTACGGATCTGTTCCGAAACACAGGCAGTGCCAACCTACAAGGATTGGAAGCGGCTGCTGGTTATATGTTTATCAATAGTCCTTTTTCATTTGTCAGTCGCCTTTCCCTGCACGGAAACTACGCCTATCATCACTTCAGATTTGACGAGTATGTGCAAGCAGCGGATGATTACTCTGGCAATAAATTCACTGGGGTTTCGCCCCATACGGCATGGGGAAGGGTGTTAATTGAAACTGCTTCAGGATTTTATGTAAATATTCACTATAACTATACCGATAAAATCCCCCTCAATGATGCTAACACGGTGTATGCATCAAGCTACCAGCTCCTCATGGCAAAGCTCGGGTTTAGAAAGGGAATTGGAAGGCACTTTATTGTAGATGCACATATTGGAGGAGACAATTTACTTGACCAGAGCTACAGCCTAGGCAATGATTTGAATGCTTTTGGTGGTCGATTTTATCAGCCGGCTCCTAGTAGAACTTATTATGGAGGTTTATCGCTGAGCTATGATTGGTGAGCTCAGCGATAAACTTGATTAGAATATATCTCCTGGATTGAAGTTTTCTTGTGGATCCTGGTTCAGTTGCAACGAATCAGATTCCATATAATCTGGATTCTTATAGCGGTCGCAGTCAATTTCTACGGATAATGCACGAGAAGGACGTTTGAAAGGGCCCTTGGTAATGCCAAGATCTTCGTCTTTGTATACCTTCTCCATAAACCTTCCGTATATAGGCATGGCCATTCTTCCTCCTTGACCTAATGCTAGCGTCCTGAAGTGGATGCTTCTATCCTCACCACCTACCCATACTCCAGCAACTAAATCTTTGGTAACCCCTACAAACCACCCATCTGAATAGTTCGCAGTAGTTCCTGTTTTTCCTCCTACTTCATTGCCGTCGGTAAGCAGACCATAACGACCAAGTCCTACTGCTGTACCAAATCTGTCATGATCTTCACCAAACCATTCCGTTGTGCCTTTTAGCATGTGTAACATGAGGTATGCGGTCTCTTCACTTAACGCCTCTCTTGTCCTTGGAGGGAACTCCTGCAGCACGTTGCCGTTTTTGTCTTCAATGCGTGTGATAAAATAAGGCCTTGTATAAACCCCCTCATTTACAAAAGTGCTATATGCGCCCACAAGCTCAAAAATAGATACATCGCTGGTGCCTAATGACAATGCAGGAACAGGCTCAAGATGACTTTCAATACCTAACCTTTTGGCATAGTCTACAACCATAGAAGGGCCAATTTTTTTGATCATGAATGCAGCGATCGAGTTGATCGACCTGGCCATTCCTTCACGGATTGTCATGCGCTGGCCTGAATATTTGCCCTCTGCGTTATTAGGCTTGTAAGCAGGCTGGTCACCGCTTGCCTCAAAGGTCACCGGTGTGTCGTATACTTCATAGCAAGGCGAGTAACCATTGTCTATGGCAGCAGCATACAAAATCGGTTTGAATGTAGACCCTGGCTGACGCTTTCCTTGCATCACATGGTCGTATTTAAAATATTTATGGTTGATACCTCCCACCCACGCTTTGATTTGGCCAGAATGCGGATCCATTGCCATAAATCCAGCTCTAAGGAAATGCTTA
>SMEK01000140.1_pt1 | contig 29295 bp, 20 predicted proteins | sample 2456371 | NCBI WGS metagenome assembly SMEK01 (sample SAMN10132590, study PRJNA489261) | soil metagenome | isolation source: day1 antibiotic-loamy sand soil ammended with composted manure from dairy... | place: USA | collected 2015-04-01
GGGCGACGACGGCAAGCCGCTGGCGGTGGTGGAGGCCAAGCGCACCCGGCGCGATGCGCGGGCGGGTCAGCAACAGGCCAAGCTGTATGCCGACTGCCTAGAGCAACAATTCGACCAGCGCCCGCTGATCTTCTACACCAACGGTTACCAGCACTGGCTGTGGGATGACACCCGCTATCCGCCGCGGCAGGTGCAGGGTTTCTATACCCAGGCCGAGCTGGCGCTGGCGATCCAGCGCCGCGGCACGCGCCAGCCGCTGGCGACGGCGGAGATCAAGCACGAGATTGTCGAGCGCTATTACCAGACCCGCGCGATCCGTCGGGTGGGTGAGGCGTTCGAACGCGACAACGAACGCAAGGCGCTGCTGGTGATGGCGACCGGTTCGGGCAAGACGCGCACGGTGATCGCACTGGTGGACCTGCTGATGCGCTGCCACTGGGCCAAGCGCGTGCTGTTTCTGGCTGATCGCGTGGCGCTGGTGAACCAGGCCGTGGGCGCGTTCAAGGCCTTCCTGCCCGATGCCGCGCCGGTGAACCTGGTGACCGAGAAGGACACCGAAGGGCGCGTGTACGTGTCGACCTACCCGACCATGATGGGCCTGATCGACGAGCGCGACGACGGCCGCAAGCGCTTCGGGGTGGGGCATTTCGACCTGATCATCATCGACGAAGCACACCGCTCGGTGTACCAGAAGTACGGCGCGATCTTCGACTACTTCGACGCGCTGCTGGTCGGCCTGACCGCCACCCCGCGCGACGAGGTGAGCCGGGACACCTACCGGCTGTTCGATCTGGAAAACGGTGTACCGACCGATGCCTATTCGCTGGACGAGGCTGTGCGCGACGGCTTCCTAGTACCGCCCGAGGCGGTGTCGGTGCCGTTGAAGTACCAGCGCGAAGGCATCCGCTACGACCAGCTCAGCGACGAAGAAAAAGACCAGTGGGACGCGCTGGAGTGGGACGAAGAAGAGGGCAGCCGACCGGACAGCGTGGGCGCCGAGGCAATCAACCGCTGGCTGTTCAACAAGGACACGGTGGACAAGGTACTGGCGCACCTGATGGCGCGCGGCCTCAAGGTGGCCGGTGGCGACCGGCTAGGCAAGACCATCCTGTTTGCCAAGAACCAGAAGCATGCCGATTTCATCGCCGAGCGCTTCAACGCCAACTACCCGCACTACAAGGGTGAGTTCGCCCGCGTCATCACGTTCAAGACCGAGTACGCGCAGAGCCTGATCGACACCTTCGGCAAGAAGGAGCGTGTGCCGCATATCGCCATCTCGGTGGACATGCTCGACACCGGCATCGACGTGCCCGAAGTGGTGAACCTGGTGTTCTTCAAGCCGGTGCGCTCCAAGACCAAGTTCTGGCAGATGCTGGGGCGCGGCACGCGCCTGTGCCCGGATCTGTTCGCACCGGGCGAGCCGAAGCACTTCTTCTACGTGTTCGACTATTGCCAGAATCTGGAGTTCTTCAGCCAGGACCTGCCATCGACCGAGGGCGGGCTGGGCGAGACTTTGGGGGCGCGCCTGTTCAAGCGCCGGCTGGAGCTGATCGGCGTGCTCGACGCGGCACTGGCCGGCGGTGTCGACGAGCAACCGCCGCCGTATGCCTCGCCGTCACTGCCGGAGCTGCGCCAGTCGCTGGGCGGCCTGCTGCATGGCGAGGTCGCAGCCATGAACCTCGACAACTTTCTGGTGCGCCCGCAGCGGCGGCTGGTCGAAACCTACGCCAAGGCCGACGCCTGGCTGCGCCTCGATGCGGACGCCATGGGCGAGCTGGGCGCGCAAGTCGCCGGCCTGCCCTCCGAGCAGGACAGCGAACCGGAGGAAGCCCGACGCTTCGACCTGCTGCTGCTCAACCTGCAGCTGGCGCTGCTGCGCAAGGAGCCCGGCTTCGTGCACATGCGCGATCAGGTGCGCGAGATCGCCGGCCTGCTGGAGGAGAAATCCGCGATCCCGATGGTGCGTGAGCAGCTGCAGCTGATCCACGACGTGCAGGACGAGACTTGGTGGCAGGACGTGACTGTGTCGATGTTGGAGGTGCTGCGGCTACGCCTGCGCCTGCTGGTGCGCCTGATCGACAAGCGCGAACGCAAGACGCTGTACACCGATTTCGAGGACGACTTGGGCACGGAGACCGTGGTGGAGTTGCCCGGCGTGTTCAGCGACAACGACCTTACCCGCTTCCGGCAAAAGGCGCGGCACTTCCTGCGCGCGCACCAGGACCACCTGACCATCCACAAGCTGCGCACCAACAAGGCGCTCACCGCAGCCGACCTGGCGGAACTGGAACGCATGCTGGCCGAAAGCGGCATCGGCAACGCCGACGAGCTGAAGCGCGCGGAGCAGGAAGCCCATGGCCTGGGCCTGTTCGTGCGAATGCTGGTGGGCATGGACCGCGAGGCAGCCAAGCAGGCGCTGGGCGGCTTCCTGGAAGGCACGACCCTCAACGCCAGCCAGATCGAGTTCCTCAACCTGATCGTCAACCACCTCACCGAGCATGGCGTGATGGAAGCGGCGCTGCTCTATGAGTCCCCCTTCGTCGACATTGCGCCGCAGGGACCGGATAGCCTGTTCACATCGAAGCAGGTGGATGAGCTGGTGGCGGTACTGGCGCGGATACGTGCGACGGCTATGGCTGCTTGATCGCCGTCGATCCGTAAGTACCTGATAAATGCCTCTACCAGCGTAAGCCGACATATCAAAAAAGTTCAGGGAGGACAAGATGGGGCAAGCTAAAGTCAGGGGAGCCACCCGCGAAGAGCGCGTCGCGGCACTGTTCGCCGCGCACTCGGTAAAGTCATTAACCCGCGAGCGTTACAACGCGTTTGTTGCATGGACCCGCGCACCCACCGCTGGAGCTATCGGAGAAGAAATCGAATTTTTCTCCACGTTGGACGAGCACGTCATCGGAGTGCTCATTCTTGATCGAATAGATCGAGACTACAGCTGGGTTTCATTAGGCCGAGATGCTAAAGGACGCTATCGCTGCATCGGCGTCGGCGCGAGCATGAGCCGCAACGACGCGCAGCGCGCTCTGTTGAAAGACCTTAAAGAGCATTTCGACAGCGCGGTCGAGACATTCCCACAGGATGATGAAGACGATGATAAAGCCGGCATCGACCTATTCACGCCCATCGTCCCGCAAGAAAAGCAGAGCGCGACTTTCGAATTGATCCGCGCTGGCAACCATTGGATCCCTGCTCGCTCGATCATGAACGAAATGATGCGGCATTTCCGAGATGTCGACGGCAACTTCGTCGAGCAGTTCCAGACCACCGGATTCGACGCCCGAATTTGGGAGCTCTACTTATACGCGGCGTTACTTGAAGAAGGGCTCTATGTCGAAAAGCCCGATCCATCCCCAGATTTCATGGTGTCCCTTGGTGGAATGAAAGTCTTCATCGAGGCTGTCACCGTGAATCCGTCGCACAACGAGCCAGTCGCCAAGCCCGGAGCCGATCCAATAGTTCATTCGCCTGAGGAAGTGTTTAAGCTCAATGCCACAAAGATTCCGATCAAGTTCGGAAGCGCTCTGTGGTCGAAGCTCACGCGCTCTAAACCCTACTGGGAGATGGAGGGTGTCGCAGGTCATCCCTTAGTGTTTGCGATCGCTGATTTTCATGAAAAGCAGTCGATGACATGGACGTCAACAGCACTGATCAACTATCTATACGGGGTAAGCCACGACTTTTCGAAGGATGACCATGGGCGCCTCGTCATCTCACCCGTGAAGATCGAGATCCACGAGTATGAAGGCAAGCAGATTCCGTCCGGCTTCTTCCTTCAGGCTAATTCTGAGAACGTAAGTGCAGTGCTGTTTTCTTCCTCTGGCACCATCTCAAAGTTCAATCGCATGGGTCGTCTTGCCGGGTTCGGACTTCCTGAGCAACGCATCATACGTTTCGGCCTGAAGCACAAGCATGACGAAAATTCAGCGCTGCCAGAACCATTCTCGTTTGAAGTCAAGCAGGGAGAGGTCACGGAAACCTGGTCGGAAGGTCTATCGATGTTTCACAACCCCCACGCCAAATATCCCGTGGATCCTCGACTGTTCCCAAATGTCGCCCACCACTTTTACGAAGAGGGGCAAATCCGAAGCCGTCTACCAGAGTTTCATCCATATACTTCACTCACTTGGAACATCCTGACTGAGGCGTCAGAAGTTCCGTTAGAAAGTGAGGAAGGCTGATCATCATGCTTATGCGCGCCTGATCTCCGTTATCGACAGCTTTTTAGGAGGAAAGGAAGCCCCCAAATCGACGGTCGAAGCGGTTGGCCCACGCTACATCGTGTCGGTCTTATCAGCTTGCAGCCAATCGCGGCCGATTGGTTCGGCGCGTCAATCACCGTGGGCAGCTAGGCACGGCGTTTACGATGCTGGCCTCGTAACCCTTTGCATCGGAATTACGTTGCCGCCGGCGCGCAGGCCGTCCAGATAGTTCGCCCACTCCTGCATGATCTTCCGGCGTTCCGGCAGATGCTGGGCCTTGTTGTAGACCCCAGCCACGCCGGGCTCCTTGTGCGACAGCTGGCGCTCCAGCGCCTCGGGGTTCCAGCCCAGTTCGCCCAGCAGGGTGCGCGCCATGTGGCGAAAGCCGTGACCTGTGATGATGCCCTTGTAGCCGATACGCGCCAGTGCGGCGTTCACCGCACCGTCGGACATGTGGCGACTGGGGCTACGGGCGCCGGGAAACAGATAGCGGCCGCGGCCCGTGAGCTGGTGCAGGTCGCGCAGGATATCTACCGCCTGCCGGGACAGCGGCACAATGTGGGGCTGGGTGTTGGGGTTTTCCTTTTCCGCCTTGCGCAGCTTGCGGATGATCGGCGGCACGGTATAGGCAGGATGCTCGCCGTCCAGATCGAACTGAGCCCACTCCGCCATGCGAATCTCGCCGGGGCGGCAAAACCACAGTGGTGCCAGCTTCAACGCGCAGTGCACCACAAACGTACCCGTGAACCCGTCCATGGCGCGTAGCAGCTCGCCCACTTTCATCGGATCAGTGATGGTCGGGTAGTTCTTCGGCTGGCGCGCGGGCAAGGTGTCGCGCAGGTCCGCCGCGGGATCGCGGCTGGCCCGCTCGGTGGCAACGGCGAAGCGGAATACGCGGCTTAGCTGGTGCCGCAGGCGGTGCGCCTGCTCGATATGCCCACGCTTTACAACATGCGCCAGCAACGGCCGAATTTCCGCCACGCCTATATCGGCTACGGGCAGGTGGCTCAGCCAGGGGAACGCGTGGTTCTCCAGTCGGTCGCGTTCCTTGGCGTACTGGCCAGGAGTCCACTCCCCCTGCTTGAGCGCTAGCCACTCGCGCGCCACCACTTCAAAGCTGTTCGCGGCGCGATCCTGTCCGGCAGCCTTGGCCGCCTTGCGCTGCGCACCAGGATCGGCGCCCGCTGCCACCAGCTTGCGTGCTGCGTCACGCTTGTCGCGAGCATCCTTCAGACCGGTATCGGGGTAGGTGCCCATGCTCAAGGTCTTCCGCTTGCCGTCAAACCGATAGTCAAAGCGCCACCAGCGCGAACCGTTCGGGTTCAGAAGCAGGTACAGACCGCCGCCATCTGCCAATTTTTGCGGCTTGTCGCCAGGCTTGGCGTTCCGAATCGCGGTGTCGGTAAGTGACATGACGGCAGCCTCTCGACGGTAACTTTTTTGACGGTAGCTAGTTACCGGCAAAACTACCGTCGCGCGACGGTAGATTGCAATGTACCTCATAGGAACGCATCGGACATTAAAAAGGCCGGAACCCTTGCTGTTGCTGGGTTTACCGGCCTTCTTAAGGTGTCTTAAAACAGGTTCTTGGTGGCTATGGGTGGACTCGAACCACCGACCCCAGCATTATGAGTGCTGTGCTCTAACCAGCTGAGCTACATAGCCTTGAGGAGACCGCCGTGCCGGATCTGAACGATCGCGGGCGGGGCGCGGCAGTGTAGTCGGGTAGGCCGGCTGGTTCAAGTGCGTGGCTTGCCGGTGCTTCGTGGGCTGTGGTTGAATCGGGCTGGTGTCCGGGCGCGACCTTGCAATGAATCGCTTGCTTTGCGCCGGACTGCACGACTCCAGGAGGCGACATGATCGATGTGGATGGCTATCGCCCGAATGTGGGTATCGTGCTGCTGAATGCAGACGGGCAGCTGTTCTGGGCGCGCCGGGTGAATCGTGATGGCTGGCAGTTTCCGCAAGGCGGCATGCGTTCGGACGAGACGCCGCTGGAAGCGATGTACCGCGAGCTGGAGGAGGAGACCGGGTTGGCGGCGCATCATGTCGAGGTGATCACCGCCACGCATGGCTGGCTGCGTTACCGGCTGCCCAATCGCTATGTGCGGCATCACCAGCGGCCCACCTGCATCGGCCAGAAGCAGGTCTGGTTTCTGCTCAAGCTGGTCGGGGGCGAGGACGCGCTGAAGCTGGATGCCTGCGAGAAGCCGGAGTTCGATCACTGGCGCTGGGTCGATTTCTGGTACCCGGCTGCGCACGTCGTCAACTTCAAGCGCCAGGTGTACGAACGGGCGCTGCGTCATTTTGCGCCGCTGGTGGAGGATCTGTTCAGTGTGGAACTGGGCACGATACCGCCCCGCGACGGTGCGGGTTGCGGGCCTACGGGCTCGGGCCCGGGACGTGCCGCGGCCTGAATTTGTTGGCATGCGGCATCGGTTATTGACAATCGTTCGCATTCGCGTTCTTATACGCGCCATGTATATCTGCATGTGCAACGCCGTCACCGATCACGACATTCGCCGCGAAGCGGCCGACGGCGTGCATTCGTTTGCCGAGCTGCAGGCCCGCACCGGTTGTTCCGACTGCTGCGGCTGTTGTGAAGCGGAGGCGCGCGCCACGCTCGACAAGGCCGTGTCGCAGGTGGTGTGCCAGCTGCCGTTCGTCGCAGCCTGAGTCCCCGCCCCAACTCGACCTCCCCCGATGCATGGGCAAACCATTGCCATTCGCATTCCGTCAGCGTCCGCGCGGAGTTTGTATAGTCTGCGCTGTCGTTCGACGGGAGAAAGCGCATGAAAGGTGATGCCAAGGTCATCGAGTTCCTCAACAAGGTGCTCTACAACGAGCTGACCGCGATCAACCAGTATTTCCTGCATTACCGCATGCTCAAGGACTGGGGTTACACCGAGCTGGCCGAGCACGAGTACAAGGAGTCGATCGAGGAGATGAAACACGCCGATCACCTGATCGAGCGCATCCTGTTTCTCGACGGCCTGCCGAACTTGCAGCACCTGGCCAAATTGCGTATCGGCGAAAACGCGATCGAATCGATGCAGGGTGACCTGGATCTCGAACTGGCGGCGGTAAAAGACCTGCGCGAGGCCATTGCCTACAGCGAAGGCATCGCCGATTACATCAGCCGCGACCTGTTCAAGAACATCCTGCACGATGAGGAAGAGCACATCGACTGGCTGGAAACCCAGTTCAGCCTGGTCAAGGACATCGGTGCGGAGCGCTACCTGCAGAGCAAGATGCAGAGCTGATTCCTGCGCCAGACAGGCACCTTTGCCTGAAGCGTGCGCAGTTTCCTTGACGCATCCGTCACACCGGGGCTATACCTTGGGTTTTCCCCGGAACGACCCGCCATGGGTTCACGACCACCGCCACGACTTGTCGTGCGTCGGCACGACGACGCCGGGCACCGTCGAAACTGGCTCTGGCTGGGCCTCGCCTGGTTGGTCAGCCTGCTGCTGACAGCGTGGCTGGTCAGCTTGCTGGGCCCGCGATCGCTGCCCGTCGTCAGCGACCATCGGCAGCAGAAGGCGTTGCTGGCGCAGGTCGAGGATCTGAAGCAGCAGATCGCCAACCTGCAACGCGCCGCCCAGGTCAACGAGGTTGCCACCCGTTCGCTGCGCGGCACGCTGGCCCAGCGCGAGGAGGAACTGAACGGATTGCGCACCGACCTGGGTTTTTATTCGCGGCTGGTGGGTGGTGATGCGCAGCGGCAGGGTTTGAAGCTGCAGGAAGTGAAACTGCAGCCGATCACCGGCTCGCGCGGCTGGAACCTCGATCTCAGCCTGACCCAGAACGCCAAACGCGGCGATGAAGTCAGCGGCAACGCCCTGGTCAGCGTGGAAGGCCTGCGCGGCGACGAAGTCGCCCGGCTGGACTGGCCTGACTTGGGCGACGCCACGCAGAAGGATGGTCTGCCCTTCCGCTTCACCTACTTTCAGCAGTTGCACGGCACCATCGTGCTGCCGCCGGATTTCCGGCCAACGCGACTGCGTATCCGCATCCAGCCGTCCAGCGGCGAGCCGGTGGAACGCGCCGTCGCATGGGGCGCGGCGCTGAGCGGCAATATCACTACGGCCCAGGGGGATCACGATGCTCAACCGTAAACGCAACGACCGCGACACCAAGTGCCACGAAACCAGCCTGATCGCTCGCGGCACGGTGGTCCGTGGCGACCTGCGCTTCAGTGGCGCGCTGCATCTGGACGGGCGCATCGAAGGCACCGTGCTCGGCGAAGGCGACGATGCGATGTTCACGCTCAGCGAACACGGCCAGGTGCACGGCGAAATCCATGTACCGCAGGCGGTGATCAATGGCCACGTAACCGGCGACGTGCATGTCGGTGTCCGCCTGGAGCTGGCACCACAGGCGCGCATCGATGGCGACCTGCGCTATCACACGCTGGAAATGGCCGCCGGCGCGCAGGTCAACGGGCGCATTTCGCGACAGGCTGCCGAAGCCAAGCTCGAACTGCCTTCGCCGGACGCCGACGGGCTCGACGAAGCCGTGCCGGCCTGAAGCGAAGTATGCTTGAGGCCTGACCGTCACGTCCCCATCTGAATGACCATGGAAACTTTCGTCGCGATTCCCGATTACCGCAACAGCGGTGCACCGCTGGAGTTCACCGCTGCCGCCGCGCACAAGGTGCACGAACTGATTGCCGAAGAGGGCAATCCGGCACTCAAGCTGCGGGTGTACATCAGCGGTGGCGGCTGTTCGGGGTTCCAGTACGGCTTCACTTTCGACGAAGCCCAGGCGGAGGACGACTTTGCGGTCGAGCGCGAAGGCGTCACGCTGGTGTGCGACCCGCTCTCGCTGCAGTACCTCACCGGCGCACAGATCGATTACGCCGAAAACCTCAGCGGTTCGCAATTCGTCATCAGCAATCCGAACGCCAAGACCACCTGCGGCTGCGGCTCCTCGTTTTCCACCTGAGGAAACCCCCGGTGGATCAGGCCAGGCTACCGCCTCTCAATACATTTTCCGGGTTGAGCCGGGTGCTCGACCGCATGGCCGAACGCCGCGATGAATCCGTCTGGGTCGCCGCGCAGGGCACCGCCGATCAAGCGCGCTACCTGCTACTCGACGCCGCGGGCGAAGCGTTCATGCAGCGCGACAGCGACGCTTTGCGCTGGCTGGATCCACGCGAGCGCGAACGATTGTTTGGCGGCTTGCCCGCCACCTTGCTCGGTATCGCCCACCAGCGACCGCATTTCCTCCTGGCACTGGATGAGACCGTCACGCTCGATCCGGTGGAAGAGGCACTCGGTGCCCGCCGGATGAACCTGCGCTCGGCCGGCCTGCAACTCGCCGCCGACGAAGCCAGCCTGTTCGCCTATGCCAAGGGCTTGCTGCACTGGCAGCGTGAAACGCGCTTTTGCACGCGCTGCGGCGCGCCGCTGCAGCTGGTTGCAGCCGGCCATCGCGCGCAGTGCACCAACACCGGATGCGGGCGCCTGCATTTCCCGCGCACCGATGCGGCGGTGATCATGCTGGTCGAACACGACGGCGCATGCTTGCTTGGACGCCAGGTCGGGTGGCCACCCGGTCGCTATTCCACCCTGGCCGGCTTCGTCGAGCCGGGCGAGGCACTGGAAGACGCCGTGCGCCGCGAAGTGGCCGAAGAATCGGGCGTCATCGTCGACGAAGTCCGGTACCACTCGTCGCAACCGTGGCCGATGCCCGCTTCACTGATGGTCGGTTTCCTCGCCACGGCCGTCTCGCGCCGGATCGTCATGCGTGACGACGAACTGGAAGACGCGCGCTGGTTCACCCCACAACAGATCGTGGATGGCATTGCCGAGGGCAGTTTCCTGCCATCCTCTGCGCTGTCCGTCTCCTATCAATTGCTGGCCCACTGGCTGCAACAGCGTGCGCAGCTGGATCTGGCCGCGCTGGTGGGTGGCCGCCATTCCTGAGCGGTTGCCGCCTCCCGACCTCAGGTCGATCAGCAATGCTCCCGATGGACCATGACCCGCCCGCCGCTATCGCCGGGTCATCGGCAGCGGTCAGGCGCCCGTCGCGAATCGACCTGCCATGCGGAACACGCGACTTCGTCGAACACCCCGGTCGATGAGCACCGCCGAACTTTGCCTTTGACCCACGGTCGATGAAGGACTGCATGCGGGGGCAGAGTGACGTGTATGCGATGGAACGCAAACGATGGACAGGAATGGCGCGCTTCGCTGCGCCGGATTTTGATCCACGTAGCGGTGCTCGGCGCGCACTTGGGTATGGTCGTCGCGTTGCTGGGAGATGTCACACCCGCCCGGCGTGACCGGCAAAAGGCCGTCACTCCGACCGCAATCTTACGACTCCACCTTGTTGCTTTGCCCAGGCGCTCGACCAGCGCATCCGTCAGCGCCCCGCCGCAGCCGGAAGCCACGGCGCCCAGCCACATCCCCGTGGCCCGTCCCCGCGCCAGGGCGATTCGGGCAAACCCGCCGGCCTCCCTTCCGACGGTTTCGTCGTTGCCAGTACCACCCGTCCCGCGAGCCTCAGACTACGTGGCCGGCGGCAACCTGTTGCGCGGCGGCATGCAACTCCATCCATCGGGTCCACATCTTCCGGGCACAAACACGGTGATCGTTCCAGGCTTGCGCCTGGTCGATGCACGCACTCAGGGGATCGGCGGTGCGGTGCGCAAACTGCAGGCCTTGTTTGGCGTACCGGACCCGCACTGTATCGAGGTTGACACGTGGCGGACGTTGTCCACACGGGAACTGCTCGATCGCCATCTTTCTCCGCAACAGGTAGCGGACACCGCGGAGCATTACGGATGCGGCCCGGGCAAATCCTGACGGACGCAACGCCGCGCTGTTGTCGTCGCGCCGCCCGCGATGGCACCGATCCGTCACTTACAATGCGTCCACTGTCAGCGAGCACCTCCCGCCATGGCCATTCACCTGCTAACCGTCCTCATTGCCCTCGGCCTGCTTCACGTCATGCCGCAACTGGCCCGTTGGCGCGACCATCGCTGGTTCCACCGCTGGGTTGCGCAACTGGCCGACACGTCCGGTGGGGGCCGTATCGCCGTGGCCCTGCTGTTGCCACTGGCACTGTGCGTCCTGCTGGCATGGCTGCTCGGGCGCGGTCCGCTGGGCGAACTTCTACAACTGCTGTTTGCACTCGTTGTGTTGATCTATTGCTTTGGCCCGCGGGAATTCGAAGTCGATCTGGAGGCCATCCTGAAGGCACCTGACGATGTCGGCCGGGAAGCTGCAGCACAGGCACTCGACGAAAGCAGTCCGGTTGCCTGGAATGCGCCGTCGCTGGGGGAAGCGGTTGTCTACGCGTCGTTGCGCCGTCGATTCGGTGTGGTGCTGTGGTTTTTCCTGCTCGGCCCGGCCGGTGCGCTGTTGTATCGCCTGGCGCAGACGCTGGCTCGCGCCGAGTCGCTTCAGCTCGACGCGGACAGTCACCGCGCTGCGCGTTATGTCGCCAATGCGCTGGACTGGCTGCCAGCGCAACTGTTGACCTTCACCCTGGCCGTGGTTGGTCACTGGGATGCGGTGATCGGTGCGTGGCAACGCTGGCACGGCCAGGCGGCAGCGACCAGCTGGTACACCACCAGTCCGGGCTTTCTCGGCGCGGCGGCACGGGCAGATGTGTCGATCGAGACGGAATCAGGTGATGGCTTCACCGTGGAACACGGCGATCCCATCGCTGAACTGCTGCGCGTACGCAACACCCTGCTGCGTGCCCTGCTGGCATGGTTGGGCGTGGTGGCACTGATCGTGATCGGCGGCTGGCTGGCCTAAGGAGGCCGTCGGCCCGCCCCGCACGTTCCTGACATTGGCGGTGAATCGCCGTCCTCCCCTTCGGAACATCATCGATTATTGAATGGTCTATGCAGCGTCGCCGCGCAGTTCGCGTACCCGCGCTTCCAGCGTCGCGGGGCTGATCTGTTCGGGGGCCTGTGGCCTGTCGACCACCAGCTCCACTCGCGCACGGAAACGTCGCGGCAATCGTGCGCGATGCAGCTTGGAATCGCGCCGGCTCCACACGCTGCCCCACAAGCCGCGCAAGGCCATCGGCACCACCGGCACCGGCCGGCGCGCCAGGATCTTCTCCACGCCGGGCCGGAACGGGGCAACTTCACCATCGCGCGTGAGCCCGCCTTCGGGAAAGATGCAGACCACTTCGCCCGCCGCCAAGGCGGCATCGATGTCGTCACAGGCCTGTTTAAGCACCCGCGGATCCTCCTTGTGTCCGGCAATCGGAATCGCCTTGGCGGTACGGAATACGAATCGCAGCAAGGGAATATTGAAGATCTTGTAATACATCACGAAGCGCACCGGTCGGCGGAGGTTCGCCATCAGCAACAGGGGGTCCATGAAGCTGACGTGGTTGCACACGAGTAGCACGGCGCCCTCCTCGGGAATATTCTGCACGCCGTCGGCGCGCACCCGATACAAGGTGTTGACCAGCACCCACGTGATGAAACGCATCACGAACTCGGGTACGAGGGTGAAGATGTACAACGCCACCACCGCATTGAGCAGCGCCGTGGCGAGGAAGATCTGCGGCACGCCGAGCCCCAGCATGCCCAATCCCAGGCCAAAACCCGATGCCGCGCATATCAGCAGCGCGTTGATGATGTTGTTGCCGGCAATCACCCGCGACAACTGCTCCCGCGGCGTACGACTCTGGATGAATGCAAACAGCGGCACGACGTAAAAGCCCGCAAAAGCGCCGATCAGGGTGAGATCCATCACCACGCGCCAACTGCCCGCCGCATGCAGAAATGCCAACCAGTCCAGTCCATGCGTCGTCGCCGCGCCCGAACGCGCAAAGAACAGGTCGATACCGAACGCCGTCAGCCCGAATGCGCCGAACGGCACCAGGCCCACCTCCACCCGATGGCCGGACATGCGTTCGCACAACAGCGAACCGACACCGGTACCGATTGAAAACAGGGTCAACACCAGGATGTTGACCGAACCGTCGCCACCGAGGTTGATGCGCGTGTAGTTCGGCAGTTGCGCAATGAGCACCGTGCCGAAAAACCAGAACCAGGAAATGCCAAGCACCGCGTTGAACACCGCGCGATCCTGCCGTGTGAGCCCGAGCACACGTACCGTTTCACTGAACGGATTCCAGTTGAACTTCAGCCCTGGCGCGGTTGCCGGCGCCAGCGGAATCCGTCGGCTCGCCAGATAGCCCGCGATCGCCACGGCCACCGTGACACCGCCGGCCAGCAGCGTACCCAGCCCGGCAACCTCCATCAGCGCACTGCCGACGATCATGCCGATCAACATCGCCAGTTGCGTTCCGGTCTCGATCAGCGCATTGCCGCCCACCAGTTCAGCCGGTTTCAACGCCTGCGGCAGGATCGCATACTTGATCGGCCCGAACGTGGCCGAATGCACGCCCATCAGGAACAACACGATCAGCAGCAGCGACGTATGGTGCGTATAGAAGCCGATCGCCGCCGTCGCCATCGCCACGATCTCGAACAACTTCACATAGCGGATGATCCGGCTTTTTTCGTACTTTTCCGCCAGCTGTCCGGCCGTGGCGGAGAACAGGAAAAACGGAATGATGAACAGCGCCGGCGCCAGGTTCGTGTAAAGCGATACCGTGCGATCGCCCAACCCCATCTGGAACGCCACCAGCATCACCAGCGCATTGCGAAACGCGTTGTCGTTGAACGCCCCCAGCGCCTGCGTCCAGAAGAACGGCGCAAAGCGTCGCTTGCCCAGCAGTGCAAATTGACTCATGTGTGTTGGCTCATCCTGCAAAAACCGATCGCATGAACATCCTGAAGCACCCTCCCTTCGCCCCGGGTGCCGCGCACAGAATACCTGCATCGCAACCGGCACGAAGCTGTAGCGCCGCCTCCAGTCATGTCAGGTGTTTCATGTTTTCCATAAAAAAAAAGCCGCCGGACTAATCCGGCGGCCTTTTATCCAACTATGACAATCTGTATCTACCCACTGGGCTCATCAGAAATCGTACGAGACGCCGAAACGTACATAGCGCGGAGTCTGTGAGCTGTACGGCCGCAGGTAGCTGACGTTCAGGCCAGTGATCTCGCCATCTTCGTCCGGTGCCGAGTTGCCATAGATGGCATAGGTCTGCAAGGTCTTCTGCTGGTTCAGGACGTTGTTGACGAACACGTTGAATGCCAGCTTGTTGTCAGCCCATGCCGGACGGTACTCGCCACCCAGGCTGAGCGTGTAGTTCCACGGGTTGTGCGTCTTGCCCGGCGAGAACGGTTCGCCGTTGCACCAGTGGTGGTAATCACCGTAACCGAGACCCGGATAGGTCTGGTCCGGGCCATAAGCACCGAGACAGGTGCGCGGCATGCCGGACATGACCAACACGTTGGCCGAGACCATCCACTCCGGGGTGATCTGGTACGCGCCGTAGGCCTTCAGCTGATGCCTGCGATCGTTCGCCAGATTGCCGTTGGCGTAATCCATGACCTGGGCGTAATCCCAGTCCACCGTCGCCGAAACGTCACTCTGACCGATGTCGGAACGCACCTGACCTTCGCTGTTGCCGTAGCTCTTCGAGTACAGGTAATCCACCCGGCCAAACCACTTGCCGTCAAACGGGTGTTCCAGATACAGGTTCACGCCGTAATACTTGCGCTTCACCGTGGTGGTGAACCCATAGTCGCCAGCCCAGGTCATGGGAACGTCGTAGTAACCACCGCCCGCCTTGGCGACCTGGATGATGTTGGTGCTGCCCGGGTTGACCAGGTAACCGCCCTGGATCGCGTTGGGAGCGAGGGTATCCATGTCGATACCCATGGCAATCATCTTCGCTTGGAGTGCCGGAGCATCCGCGACGTCGTCGATCGCATTACGCAGGTTGCGATAAGTGGCCTTGACGCCGTACACCCAGGAATTGCCCAGCTTCTTGTCAAAGCCAAGAATGTACTCATCCTGATACTCGGACTCCAGGTTGGTCGCCGCGGCGGTCTTCGGATCGCGCGGAATACCGTATTCCAGGTTGGCCGAGATCGGGCCACCCGTGCTGCTTTGGATCGGCGTGAGGCCAGTGGGGTTGCCGTTCGCGTCAATACCGGTGTAGGTGAAGTGCTCGCGGGTGTACAACGAGGCGCCCGCGGAGCGCTGGGCCACGCTGGCCGGCATGGCCAGGTAATAACGACCTGCGTTGCCGTACACCTTGAAGCTGGAGTCGCCGTTCACGTCCCAAGAGAAGCCGACACGCGGTGCCCACTGCGGGCTGGTCAGACGCAGATACGGCACGCCGTCGCCGTTGTAGTTGGTGAACTGGTCGTTGCGCAGGCCGAGCTTGACCATCCAGCGATCGTTGACCTGCCACGTATCCTGAATGTACTGCGCACGCTGCGTGACCCGCACCGAAGCGCTGGCGCTCTGGATGTACCGAGCCACGGAATAGCCATCCGAACCCGGGCCCGGTGCCTGCACCCACGGCTTGGATTCCCAACCGGCGCCGGTATCCGGGCCGCCGATGATGTAGGTGCCAGCCGCACCCTTGTTGTATTCCCAAGCGTAGCCCGGGCCACCCATCACGACACCGCTGTTTGTATCGGCAACCTTCTGGTTATCGATACCACCGGTGATGGTGTGATCCCCCAACCGGTAGCTCAGATCGATGCGCAGGTTGGTGTTGGTGGTGGAGTGATCCGGATCGGAGATCTGAACGAGGGTCTGATTGTTCCGGATCGGGGTGCCATTGTTGAACGCCGGATTCTGGTTCTCCGGGGTGAACAGGTACGGATTCGTCGGATCGTAGCCCGGGGTCACGCTGTACAGCGTGCCTTTCATCTTGCCGTACATGGCAGAGAAGGTCAGATCATCGGTGATATAACTGGTGAACTTGCCGGTGTACAGGTCCTGGCCGATCTTGGTCGACGTATCGTTGCTGTTGAACGCGCTATCCGTATGCGTGACCGGATCCCACGAGTTGATCACGCCCTGGTAGGACTGCTTGGAGGAAGCACCGGTCAACTCAAGAATGTTGCTGTCGGTGATGTTCCAGTCCAGCTTGGCGTACCACTTCGGATTGTCGTACCGATAGTGGGTGGCCATATTCGTGGTCGAAACGCTCTTGCCTTCCTGACGCTCAGCTTCCACGGCGCCGAAGAAGAACAGCTTGTCCTGGATCAACGGGCCGCCGGCATAGGCGTCATACGTTGTGGTCCAGGACTTGTTGTCGTTGCGGTACTGGCGGAGCTTGCCCTGCGTACCCGACTTCGTCGGATCCATGTCCGGACGCGGATTGACGTAGTAGAAGTTGCGCGGATCGGACCTCAACGCTTCCGGCGTCCACTGCACTGCGGCGCCGAAATGCCATTCGTTGCTGCCGCGCTTGCCGACCTGGCTGATCACGCCACCATCGGAGCGACCATAGGCAGCGTCGTAGCCGCCGGTCAGGATTTCCTGCTGATCAATCGCGCCATAAGGCAGGGTCAAACCACCCAGGCCACTGACCGGATCGGTGGTGTTGAAGCCATTGATGTAATAGGCGTTTTCCGTCACGGACGAACCGCCGAAGGAAACGAGTGACTGACCTTTGCTGTTGGTGAACAGGGCCGAACCCTGGATCACGCCGGGCGCCAGCAGTGCGATCGCTTCCGCGCTGCGGGCGATAGGCAGCTTGGCCAACTGTTCAGAAGTAATGACGGTACGCGAATCCACTGCGCTGACGTCGATGGTCGGCAAGGCATTGGCCTGCACCGTCACCGCCGACAGGTTCTGCGCGTCCTGTGCAACAAAGGAAACTTCGGTACCCGAACCCACGCGCAACGTGACGTTGTTGCGCGAGTCGACCGTCTGGCCATCGCGCTGCAAGGTGACGGTGTAATCACCCAGCGGCAACGAACTGACTGCATAGCGACCGTCCGCCGCGACCGCGACCTGGCGCGTGATACCCGACGAGCTCTTGACCTGCACGGTTGAACCCGGCTGAGCCTGACCAAAAATGCTGCCGGTGGTCGACTGTGCGATGGCGCCCGTACCTGCCAGGCAAAGGCCGAGCCCGAGCGCTATGGCTGTATGGCGCAAATGCCTCGTTGTGAAATTTTTATGCGAATTCATACGTGGTAACTCCCCAGATTCGGCCCTAACTTTCCGGGCACAGGAAACTTGTTTGTTGTTGTTACACCAGAGCTGTTGACTCTTGTCAGCACTCTCCTCCCGGCAAGTAGTTGATTTATCACAAATTATTGTGAAATCTTCCAAGCAGGATGTCGCAACGGTAATTCAAGAGTTTGCGACGGTCAACACTTTCCTAACTTTTGAGCGACGCCATGCCAACCCGGTATTGGCGCAGAAAACGTAACGGAGAGAGGGATACAAGGTGATCACAGGCAGTGTCGGGCGAGAAACCAGCGCAAAAAAAAGCCACCAGCGTGTCGCTGGTGGCCAATCTGGGAAAGCTTCCGAACTGGACGTCAGTTCGAATATTGCCTGTTACATCCGTACCCGACTTGCTGCAATGCGACCGGACCCGAGGAACTGACGCATTGCAGCCTTTACACCTCGTTGCTCAGAGGCTGAAGTCGTAGCGGGCAGTCAAGCGGAACTGACGCGGCGACGTGAAGTTCAGCTCCTGACCGTAGTAACGGCTCGGCGTGACGCGGTTGGCGGCGTACTGCGTGTCATACCACTGTGCAGTTTGCTGGTTGAAGACGTTGAGCACGTCCAGGCCCAGTTCCAGATTGCCGTTGGCCCATGCCGGGGTGTAGGACGCATTCAGGTTCAGCTGATAGGTCCACGGCGTATCACCGGCGGTACCGCGCGGTGAGAATTTGTAATCCGCCGACGGTGGCACGTAATCCGGACCGGACGGATCATCACCCGTGCCAGCCAAACCGCAGAAGTGATAGTACGCGCCGTTGTACAGGCCCGCATCGGCGGTCGGGTAGTAGCTGAAGCAGCTGGTCGGACGGCCCGAACTGATGATGCCGGTAGCGCCGAAACGCCATTCCGGGGTCAGCTGGTAATAACCGAAGCCCTTGATCTGGTGGGTACGGTCATTGGCCAAACGGCCACCGCCACCAACCATGATCTGCGGCAGATCCCAGTCCTGCGTCTGCGAGACGTCGGACTGACCACCCGAACCCACGTCGATATCGGACAGCAACTGACCTTCGGTGTTACCGAAGTTGCGCGACAAGGTGTATTCGATCTTGCCGTACCAGTTGTTGTTGAACGCGTGCTCGACAAAGAAGTCCAGAGCCACATACTTGCGCATCAATTTCGGGAAGCCAAGCTCCTCATTGCTGAGCGTGACGTATTCGAACGAACCATCGTCCTGCTCATAGGCGAAGGTGTTGGATTGACCCGGATTGAAGGTGAAGCAACGGCCGCCCAGCGCCGGGGCGCAGGTGTCGTCGATGGCGCTCTTCAGGTCACGATAGGTTGCCTTGACACCCCAGGTGTAGATCGGGCTGATCTGCTGCTCCATACCCAGAATGTACTCGTCCTGGAAATGGGACTTCAGGCCCTGGGCCGCCACCGTGCGCGGATCCGGGGCAGTACCGCACTCCAGGTTCGACGAGATGGCATTCGGGTTGCCGGGGCAGCTGTAACCCAGGCTGGTATCGACGGGAATATTGACCAGGCCGGTCGGCGCACCCGTACGCGGATCGGTACCGGTATAGGTGAAGAACTCCTGGGTATACAGCGATGCGGACGCCGCACGCACGGCAACGTTGTTGGGCAGCGCCAAGTGGTAACGGCCGGCGTTCGCGAACACCTTCAGGCTGGAATCACCGAACACGTCCCACGAAGCGCCGATACGTGGCGCGATCTGGTGACGCTGGGCCACGTAGCGCGCGCCATTGCCGTCGTAGTTGCTGAACTGCTCGTTGCGCAGGCCCAGCGACAGCAACCAGCGATCGTTGATCTGCCAGCGATCCTCGATGTATTGCGCCTGCTGCTTCACCTGAACGTCGGCAACCTGGGTGTAGTACTGGCGACGGGCGAAATAGCCCTTGTCCGAACCCGCCACGCCGGCGCCCGAACCACCCGCGGAGACGGGGGAGCCCACGCCGTGACCGCCATCGACGGGAGCATTCTTGTCTGCGGTATTCATGAATACCCAGATGTAGCCGCCAGCGTATTCGGAACCGGTGTAGGAGCGCGCCTCGTTGGAGTCGTAGCCTACGCGGATGTCATGGTCGCCGAGATGGTATTCGACGTCCAGGCGCCATGCCTTGACTTCGTCGTTGGCACCCGGCAGCGGGGAGTTTGCGCCCGTCTGGCAAGGCGTGTTGTAGGTGATCCCCGGCATTTGGTTGGCCGCGGTGGACCAGCCGGAGATACGCGGGCAGGTCGGATCGAAGTTCCACACGTCTTCGAGATGGTCGATCTTCTGCTGACCGTACTGGCCGCTGATCGTCAAGTTGTCGGTGATGTAGCCGGTGTACTTGCCAATGTAGAGCTCGCCGCCATTCTTGGTGTACAGGCCACCGTACTGGGTGTTGTCGTGGCTGAAATCGTCATAATTGAAGCCGGTGTACTTTGCGTCGTACTCCGTCTTGTCCGACACACCGGTGAACTCGAGGATGTGGTTATCGGTGATGTTCCAGTCGATCTTCGCCACCCAACGCGGCAGCTTGTACGAATACTGGTTGTAACCACCCGGGTCGCTCACCGTGGTGCGCACGGACGTGCCCTCGCGCTTCTGCACTTCGGCAGACGCGTAGATGAACAAACGATCCTTGATCAGCGGGCCGCTGAGGTACGCGCCATACGTGCTGCGCCAGTACTGGTTCTGGTTGTTCAGCGTATACAGCGTGCCATCCGTATCATTCGGGTAGAACCCGGTATTCGGGTAGTAGCTGTTGCGCGGGCTGGCGCGCAGCGTCTCGGGCTCCCAATAGGCGGCCACGCCGCCTTTCCAGGTGTTGGTGCCGCGCTTGGTAGTCACGTTGATCACGCCGCCGGTCGCACGGCCGAAGGCCGCGCCATAGCCGCCCGTCAGCACCTGCATCTGGTCGATGGCGTCATACGGAAGGGTACTGTAACCCAGGTTGGTCAGCGGATTGGTGACCGGGAAACCGTTGATGTAATAGGCGTTCTCGGACGACGACGCGCCGCCGAAGCTCGGCACGCCGTAGCTGGTGTTGTCCACCACGCTCGGGGCCAGCATGGCTACGGCGGAGACGTCACGGGCGAGCGGCAATTTGGACAGCTGGTCGGCCGTGAAGACCGTCTTCGTATCCACCGCGGACACGTCGATCGACGGCAGGGCCGACGCCGACACGGATACGTCCGCCAGTTCGGTGACGTTGTTGCTCACGAACGACACTTCCGTACCACCGGCGATGTTGACGGACACGTTGTCCCGCGTGCTCACATTGGAACCACCTTCGCGCAACGTCACGGTATAGGTACCGGCCGGCAGCGAAGCAAAGCGATAACGGCCTGCGCTATCGACGTTGGTCGAGAGTTCTTGCCCGGTATCGACGTTATGGATCACCACGGTGGTGCCGGCGCCCGGCGTAGCGCGGCCGAACACGGAGCCGGTCGACGACTGCGCCATCGTGGCCACGCTGACCAGACCCAGGCCCATGCCCAGGCCGACGGCCAACGCGGTACGCCGCAACGGACTCGTCTTGAAATTTTTACGCGAATTCATAAGTAACTCCCCAAGTTCAGCCCGGTACGATTTACGGGCAAAGTGAAACTTTTGTGTGTTCGCAATGCTCCAAACACGTCGTCTGTAACGACATGCTTTGAGGCAAAGCAATTACATGGTCCCCGGCACCGGATACATGCCCCCCGGCACGCACTCTTGCGCAAACTATGTCGCAAGTTGTTACGACGTTAGTTCAAGAAATCGCGAAGGTCAACACTTTCATAACTTTTTGTCTGCTTGAATTGGTATCTGGCCATCCCTTACATATCGGCCTCCCCATTGGCGCTACTCTCATGAAAACGCAAAACTCCGCGTCACCGGTCATGGCCGGCGGCAGCTTCGCTGAACGTATAAAAATACTTATCCAACGCGTTGGCAGCGCTACCGAGATCGCCAGAATGTGCGGTTTCTCCGAAGGTGTGGTGCGCAGTTGGCGTGATGGACACACGGATCCCTCGCGTGCGCGTTGCGTGACACTGGCGCGAACACTTGGTATCTCGCTGGTCTGGCTGGTTGCAGGTGAAGGGACGCTGCAGGTCGATCCCTCGAGATCCAGGCTTTCCGTGCAAAGCAGCGGCGAAAGGGTGTCTCCGGCGCAGGTTCAGCCACGCGAGCGGCCGGAATCGCCATCTCACGCGACCGTGGACGCGCAGCGCCTGAACACCGCGATACGCATTCTGCAATCGGAGCTGGACCTGGCTAACAGCAAGCTTTCACTGGCCGAGAACACGGATTTGCTCAGTCAGCTGTATGACATTCTCGATGCGGGAGGCGCGCAGGTGGACCCGATTTCCATGATGGCGTTCAACCGTCAGTTGACCGAACGGATACGGCAGGAACGCGAGTTGGCTTGAACCAGGCCTGGCTCAACGAAAAGCGGCAGCCAGATGGCGGCCGCTTTTCGTTTCGGAGCACTTTCAGAGCAGGGCGATGTCGGCGATAGCGCTGAACTGGGCCTTCAACTGACCGAGCAAGGCCAGCCGGTTGCCCCGCACGGCGGGGTCCGCGGCGTTTACCAACACGCTGTCGAAGAAGGTATCGACCGGGGCCTGCAGTTGCGACAGACGCGTCAGCACCGCGGTGTAGTCGCCGCTGGCGAGTGCTTCGGCGGTGTCGCGTTGTGCCGAAGCCAGCGCTTCGGCCAGTTCGCGTTCTTCGTCCGCCTCGAAAAAGGCGGCGTCGACGGTTCGGCTGATGGGCTGCGCACCGGGCTCTTCGGCCTGCTTGCGCAGGATGTTGGCCACGCGCTTGTTGGCCGCTGCCAGGCTGATTGCTTCCGGACGACGACCGAACTCGGCCACGGCACGTAGACGCCGGTCGAAGTCGGCCAGGCTGGCGGGCTGCACCGCCAGTACGGATTCAAATTGTGCGTTGTCGAAGCCCTGCTCGGCGTAATAGCCACGTAGGCGATCAAGCACGAAATCGTACAGTTCGCCGAGGAGGATGGCGCGTCGCTGGCCAGCATTGAGAACGGGCGGCTTGCCATCCTTGCCTGGCTTCAGGCCGGCGGCCAGCGCGGCATCCGGAATCAGTTCCAGCGCTTCGACAAAGCTGCCACGCAAGTCCAGTTCCAGCCCGCCTTCGATCAGGGTGCGCGCCAGGCCCAGCGCTGCGCGGCGCAGGGCGAACGGATCCTTGTTGCCGCCCGGCTTCATGCCGACGGCGAAAATGCCGGCCAGGGTATCGAACCGTTCGGCCACGGCCAACACCTGACCGAGTTTGTCGGCGGCGACCGCATCGCCGCCGAAATGCGGCTGGTAATAACTGTCCAGCGCCGCCGCCACCTCTGCCGGTTCACCATCATGGCTGGCGTAGTAACGACCCATGACACCCTGCAGCTCGGGGAATTCGCCGACCATGCGGGTGAGCAGGTCGCATTTGCTCAGGGAGGCCGCGCGCGTGGCCAGGGCGGCATCGACGCCCAGCCGATTGGCGATGATCCGCGCCAGTTCCGCCACGCGCACGCTCTTGTCCCACAGGCTGCCCAGTGACTGCTGGTAGGTGACGTTCTTGAGCTGCTCCTGATAGTCGCCCAGCGGCGTTTTCAGGTCCTCGTCCCAGAAGAACTTGGCGTCGGCGAAACGTGGCCGGATAACGCGTTCGTAGCCCTTGCGGATCTCGGCCGGATCCTTGCTCTGGATGTTGGCGATGCCGATGAAATGCTCGGTCAAGCGGCCCTCGGCATCAAACACCGGCACGAATTTCTGATTGGCCACCATGGTGGTGACCAGAGCTTCCGGCGGCACGGCGAGAAACGCGCGCTCGAAGGTACAGGCGATCGCCACCGGCCATTCGGTGAGATTGGCCAGTTCGTCCAGAAGGGTGTCATCCAGCCGCGGCACGCCACCGGTGGCACCCGCCACCTGGGCCACCTGGTCACGGATGCGCTGGCGACGTTCCAGTGGATCGGCCAGCACATTGGCCGCGCGCATGGCGTCGAGCCAGCCGTCGGCATCGGCCAAGTGGATGGGCTGCGGATGCATGAAGCGATGGCCGCGCGACTTGCGTCCGCTACGCAGGCCCAGCACCTCGCCGTCGACGATCTCCGAACCGTGCAGGATCACCAGCCAGTGCGCGGGGCGCACGAAGCTGTAATCGTGGTCGGCCCAGCGCATCGGCCGCGGGATCGGCAGCACCTTCAGCGCTTCCTCGACGATCTCCGGCAACAGCGCGCTCACCAGCTGACCCGGCTTGACCGTGCGCCAGACAAACCACGCGCCCTTGTCGGTCTCCAGCTTCTCCAGCTGGTTTACATCGACACCGCACGAATGCGCGAAACCGAGCAGGGCCTTCGACGGATTGCCCTCGCCGTCGAGTGCGGCGGCCAGCGCCGGGCCACGCCGTTCGATCGCCTGCTCCGGCTGCGCGGCTGCCACCTCCGGGACATGCACCGCCAGCCGGCGCGGCGTCGCCCAGGCTTGCGCGTGATCGAGACCGGCGGTGATACCGCGTTTGGCCAGGCCATCGCAGATGCCACGCAAGAAGGCGGCGGAAAGATCGTCCAGCGCCTTCGGTGGCAACTCTTCGGTGCCCAGTTCAACCAGCAGTGACTTGGCGGCGCTCATGCGGCCTGCTCCTTCGCATTCTTTGACGGCGCCTGTTTCAGCCCCGGAAAACCAAGCTTTTCGCGTTGCGCCACATAGGTCTCGGCCACGCTGCGCGACAGCGCGCGCACGCGCAGGATGTAGCGCTGGCGCTCGGTGACGCTGATCGCCCGCCTGGCATCAAGCAGATTGAAAGTGTGACTGGCCTTCATCACCTGCTCGTAAGCCGGCAGTGGCAGGTTGGCCGCCACCAACTCGTTGGCAGTGGCCTCGCATACGTCGAACCAGCGCAGCAATTCGGGCACGTTGGCGTGTTCGAAATTGTAGGTGCTTTGCTCCACCTCGTTCTGGTGGAACACGTCGCCGTAGGTAACCGTGCCGCGCGGGCCGTCGGTCCAGATCAGGTCGTAAACGTTGTCCACATTCTGCAGGTACATCGCCAGGCGTTCGAGGCCGTAGGTGATTTCGCCGGTGACCGGGCGGCACTCGAGGCCACCCGCTTGCTGGAAGTAGGTGAACTGGGTCACCTCCATGCCGTTCAGCCATACCTCCCAGCCCAGTCCCCAGGCACCGAGGGTCGGCGATTCCCAGTTGTCCTCGACGAAGCGCAGGTCGTGCACCAGCGGATCGAGGCCCAGTTCCTTCAGCGAACCGATGTACAGGTCAAGGATGTTCTCGGGGTTGGGCTTCAACACCACCTGGTACTGGTAGTAATGCTGCAATCGGTTCGGGTTGTTGCCGTAGCGGCCATCGGTGGGCCGGCGCGACGGCTGCACATAGGCTGCCGCCCAGGGCTCGGGGCCGAGCGCCCGCAGGAAAGTGGCAGGGTGGAAGGTACCGGCGCCGACCTCGGTGTCGAGTGGCTGCAACAGTACGCAACCCTGTTCCGCCCAATAGCGGTTGAGGGTCTGGATCACATCCTGGAAGGTGCGTGCGGACATGGCTTTCCGTGACCTGAGGTAAAGCGCGTTAGTATAGCTGCAGCTTGCGTTTCCGCCGGACCCGGGCCGGCAGAATGCATCACCGGGGGACACTTCTCGATGGCTGCGTCACCGCAAATTGCATCCTTGCTCGGCCGTCGCGGTCGACTTGAACTGGACGAACTGCTGGCGGCGCTGGTGGTCGATGGCTACCTGCTGGCCGACGATGCCAAGCAGGTCCGCATGGGCGCCCGTGCAGGCCGCAGTACGGTGGAGCTGCATCCGCTGGTATTGATCGCCAACGCCAAGCTGGGCAACCAGCATGAAAAGGGGCGACCGCTGAGCCTGGAGGCGCTGACCGAATGGCTTGCCGGCCACGCCGGGCTGCCCTACCTGAAGATCGATCCGATGAAGATCAACGTCGCCTCGGCGACCCAGGTGGTCAGCCAGGCCTACGCCAAGCGCCATCGCATCCTGCCGATCGCCGCCGTCCCCGGCGAGGTGACGTTCGCCACCTGTGAGCCGTTTGAAAGCGCCTGGGCCACCGACTTGGGGCAGATGTTGCGGCGGGACATCAAGCGCGTGGTGGCCAGTCCGATCGACATCAACCGTTACCTGCAGGAGTTCTACGGTGTCCAGCGCTCGATCCAGCTGGCGCAGGACGCCAAGACCGGGAACGACAGCTCCGCCGCCATTCTCAACTTCGAGCAACTGGTCGAACTGGGCAAGAGCGGCGAAGTCGGTGCTGACGACCGGCACGTGGTGCACATCGTCGACTGGCTGTTGCAATACGCCTTCGAGCAGCGCGCCTCGGACATCCATCTCGAGCCACGCCGGGACACCGGCCATATTCGCTTCCGCATCGATGGCGTCATGCAGAAGGTGTTCGAACTGCCTGCCCCGGTGATGACCGCGGTAACCGCGCGCATCAAGATCCTGGCGCGCATGGACGTGGCCGAGAAACGCCGCCCGCAGGATGGCCGCATCAAGACCCGCTCGGCTTCCGGACGTGAGGTGGAGCTGCGCATCTCGAACATGCCCACCGCCTTCGGCGAAAAGGTGGTGATGCGTATTTTCGATCCGGACCTGGTGGTCAAGGATTTCGCCCAGCTCGGCTTTTCCCCCGGTGAAACCTCCAACTGGCGCAGCATGGTCGAGCGCCCGCACGGCATCGTGCTGGTCACCGGCCCGACCGGCTCGGGCAAGACCACCACGCTATATTCCACGCTGAAGCACCTGGCCACGCCGGAGCTCAACGTATGCACGGTGGAAGATCCGATCGAAATGGTTTCGCCGGAATTCAACCAGATGCAAGTGCATGCGGCAATCGACCTGGATTTTGCCGCCGGGGTGCGCACGCTGATGCGACAGGATCCGGACATCATCATGGTCGGCGAGATCCGTGACCTGGAAACTGCGCAAATGGCCGTGCAGGCTTCACTTACCGGCCATCTGGTGCTGTCCACCCTGCATACCAACGACGCGCCCAGCGCGGTCACCCGCCTGCTCGACCTGGGCGTGCCGCACTACCTGATTCAATCCACCCTGACCGGCGTGGTGGCGCAGCGGCTGGTGCGCACGCTGTGCCCGCATTGCAAGGAAGCCACCACGCAGGATCCCCTGGCGTGGAACGTGCTCACCCACGGTTGGACGGTTCCGTTGCCGGAGCAGGTATTCCGGCCGGTTGGCTGCCTGGAGTGCCGCAACACCGGCTTCACGGGCCGTACCGGCATCTACGAGATGATGAAGCTGTCACCACGTTTGCGCGGACTGATTTCGGCACAGCTCGACTTGAGCGGTTTTGGCCAGGCGGCATTGGCCGAAGGCATGCGTCCGTTGCGCATCTCCGCTGCCGACCAGGTGGCGGCCGGCCTGACCACGGTGCAGGAAATCCTTACCGTGCTGCCCCCCATCGATGCGCTCGATGACCCGCAACCCTGAACGACCGCCAGCCATCGTCCGCCCTCGATTCTTCGCATGAAACCCATCCTGATCATCCAGACCGGCCGTGCGCCGGACGCTATTCGCGCCCGACACGGCGACTTTCCGCACTGGTTCCGACTGGGCACCGGGTTACGTTTGCAGCAACTGCAGTTGGTCGATGTCGCTGCCGGGGGAGCGCTGCCGCCACCGCGCGACGTTGCCGGCGCCATCATTACCGGCTCGGCGGCGATGGTCACCGAACGCGCGCCATGGAGCGAACGCACCGCCGGATGGATCCGCAACGCGATGGATGTTCAGTTGCCGTTGTTCGGTGTCTGCTTCGGCCACCAGTTGATGGCACATGCACTGGGGGGACGCGTCGACTACCTGCCTGGCGGGCGGGAAATCGGGACGCAAACCATCACCATGGCGGCCGACGCACCGCGTGACCTGCTGGCGCATGCACTGCTCCACGACTTTCGCGCCCATACCACGCACGAACAAAGCGTCATCGAAGCCCCGGCAGGAGCTGTCGTGCTGGCCCGTTCGGCCCGCGATCCGCATCAACTGCTGCGTTACGGGCCCCACGCACTCAGTACGCAGTTCCATCCGGAGTTCAGTGCGGAAGTGATGCGCGCCTACATCAAGCGGAAGCATGCCGACATGCTTCGCGAGGGCATCGATCCCGTTCGGGTTTTCGGCGATGTCGCTGCCACGCCGACGGCTCGCCGTCTGTTGCACCGTTTTGCCCGACAGCATGGCTGGCAAGATGCCAGGATCTGAGAGGGTTCAACCGCGCAATCCGCGGGCGATCGCGTCACGGGAAAACAGGGCAAACACCACGCCGAACATGAAGCCGCCGATGTGCGCCCACCACACGTAGGCGCCATAACTCGGCCCGGCATAGCTGAACAGCAATTGCAGCAGCACCCAGATACCGATCAGCAGAAAGGCCGGCAGCCGCACGAACTCCAGATACAAGCCCAACGGCAACACCAAGCCAAGTTTCGCGCGCGGGAAGAGCGCCACATAAGTGCCCACCACGGCAGACACCGCGCCGCTGCAGCCAATGATCGGCAGGCGCACGCCGGCCAATGACAGGGCCCCGATCAGGTTCGCCACGATGCCGCCCATGACGAACAGCAACAGGAAGCGCAACGAGCCCAACGCCCGTTCACCCGGCAAACCGAAGATCACCAGAAACAACAGGTTGCTGAGCAAATGCAGCCAGGTCACGTGAATGAACAGCGCCGTGAACAAGCGTAACAACGCCGGATCGGTCAATTGCGGCAACAGCGCTTCATTCGGATCGAAAATGTTCGCCGGCACCGTGCCCCATTCCAGCAACAGCGAAATGCGCTGGGTCGCCGGCGTCAGCGCCAGTCCGACGAAGCACACCACGCAAACAGTAACCACCAGCAAAGTGGCCCAATGCCAGCGAGGGCGACGACGCGTTTCGACGTGAACGAACAAGAGTCACTCCTCCACCGCCCAGCCCGATCGCCGCGCCCTTTCATCATAGCGTGCGCTTTCGACAGCACGTCGATGCATGGACGGCATTATCAAGCCGTGGTCGTCGGTTGCGACGACGGCCGACTCAATCGCGAGGCAACAGGCCTTCCGCGCGAGGAAGCCCGCCTGGATCAAAATTTGAACAAGCTCTGGCGGTGACCTGTTGCGGGTCGCGACCGACGGTCGCCACAGCCACAGCGCGCCACAGCCATAGCGCCAAAAGAAAAACCCCCACCGTTTCCGGTGAGGGTGTTTCAGGATAAAGCCCCTGGCGGTGACCTACTCTTGCATGGCAAAGCCACACTACCATCGGCGCATGCGCGTTTCACTTCTGAGTTCGGGATGGGATCAGGTGGTACCACGCCGCTATGGCCGCCAGGGAAGGGGTGGGAGCAGCGCACATGCGCCAGCTCCGCATTTCTGAAGAGGCGGCCCTGACGGCCGGCTCTTCCGCGAAAGGTCCCTCGACGCGATGAAGAGTCTGCCCTGGATGGCGGGGTGTGACTCTTCTTTTCGTGAGAGGGATCTCACGTGAGAATGGAACATGAACGAGTGACAAGCGTCGAGGTGAATCGAATCGGGCTGCATTAAAACCCACGAAGCCACTTGGGGTTATATGGTCAAGCCTCACGGCTCATTAGTATCAGTTAGCTCAACGCATTGCTGCGCTTCCACACCTGACCTATCAACCACCTGGTCTTGATGGTGCCTTAAGGAGAGTCAAGCTCTCGGGAGATCTCATCTTGGGGCGTGCTTCCCGCTTAGATGCTTTCAGCGGTTATCACTTCCGTTCGTAGCTACCGGGCAATGCCATGGGCATGACAACCCGAACACCAGCGGAACGTCCACTCCGGTCCTCTCGTACTAGGAGCAGCCCCCCTCAAATCTCCAACGCCCACGACAGATAGGGACCGAACTGTCTCACGACGTTCTGAACCCAGCTCGCGTACCACTTTAAATGGCGAACAGCCATACCCTTGGGACCGGCTACAGCCCCAGGATGTGATGAGCCGACATCGAGGTGCCAAACACCGCCGTCGATATGAACTCTTGGGCGGTATCAGCCTGTTATCCCCGGAGTACCTT
>SMEK01000207.1_pt1 | contig 29191 bp, 27 predicted proteins | sample 2456371 | NCBI WGS metagenome assembly SMEK01 (sample SAMN10132590, study PRJNA489261) | soil metagenome | isolation source: day1 antibiotic-loamy sand soil ammended with composted manure from dairy... | place: USA | collected 2015-04-01
GACCGCGTCGCGCTCACCGCGATCCTGGCGCTGGGAGCCTTCGGGCTGGCGTACCTGGCCGCCGACCACGTGGCGAGCAAGGTGAGAACGCGCGAGTGAGGAGCAGAGTATGGCCACGACGGAACTACTGATCACCAACGTTCGAGTGGTGCGTCCGGACGACCCGGAGGGAACCGAACCCCAGCTCACCGACATCGCCGTCAACGACGGTGTGATCGCGCGCATCGCTCCGAACCTCGACCGCGCCGACGCGGCGAGGGTGGTCGACGGGCGCGGACTGCTCGCGTTCCCCGGCGTCGTCGACGCCCATCAGCATTGGGGGATCTACAACGAACTGTCCACCGACGCCCGTACCGAGAGCAGGGCGTCGGCGCAGGGTGGCGTGACGACCGCGTTGACCTACATGCGCACCGGCCAGTACTACCTGAACAAGGGCGGCAGCTACCGGGAGTTCTTCCCCGAGGTGTTGGCCGCCACCGAAGGTAAGGCCTATGTGGACTACGCCTTCCACCTGGCGCCGATGATGTCCCAACACATCGACGAGATCCCGTACCTCATCGAGGAGCACGGCGTCACGTCGTTCAAGATCTTCATGTTCTACGGCAGCCACGGTCTGCACGGGCGTTCGGCGAACCAGAGCGAATTCCTCATGATCCCGCCGGACGAGCGTTACGACCTCGCCCACTTCGAATTCGTGATGCGGGGCGTGCAGAAGGCGCGCGAGACACTGACCGAGTACGCACCGTACGTGTCGCTGTCACTGCACTGCGAGACCGCCGAGATCATGACGGCGTACACCAAACTCGTCGAACAGGACGACTCGTTGTCGGGACTGCGCGCCTACAGCGCCTCACGACCTCCGCACTCCGAGGGACTGGCCGTCACCATCGCCTCGTACCTCGCCCACGAAACCGGCCTGCCGAACATCAACCTGCTGCACCTGACGTCCGAGAAGGCACTCGACGCGGCGTTGCGGATGCAGCGGACCTTCCCGCACGTGGACTTCCGGCGGGAGGTCACTCTCGGGCATCTGTTGGCCGATGTGGACACCGCCAGCGGGATCGGGGGCAAGGTCAACCCACCGCTGCGGGAACGTGACGACGTGGAGGCGTTGTGGCGGCACGTGCTGGCCGGGGAGGTCGACTGGGTCGTCAGTGACCATGCGTGCTGCCGGGACGAGGTCAAGTTCGGTGCCGACCGGGACGACGTGTTCCTCGCCAAGTCCGGTTTCGGCGGCGCCGAGTACCTGTTGCCCGGTCTGGTCGGTGAGGGAACCAAGCGGGGTCTTTCGCTGCAGCGCATCGCCCAGTTGACGGCGTGGAACCCCGCCCAGCGGTACGGCCTGCGCCGCAAGGGCACGATCGCCGAGGGTTACGACGCCGACATCGCGCTGGTCGACCCGACGGTGACCTGGACGGTGCGCGCGGAGGACTCCGAGTCGACCCAGGAGTACTCGCCGTTCGAGGGATTCGAGATGACGGCGAAGGTCACCGACACCTTCGTGCGGGGACACCACGTGCTCGCCGATGGCAAGGTGGTCGGCGATCCGGTGGGCCACTACGTGTTCCGCGGCCGGTGACGGCGGGTGTGGGCGCCGAGCGCACGGCGCCCACACCCATCGTCCCAGGGCGGGTCGTCGCTTCAGGACTTACCCAGCCAACCCCAGTTCTGCTGGATCTCGTCCGCCGCCTCACGGATGAGCGTGCGGTAGCGGTCGATCAGTTCGGGAGTGAACCGGTACTCCGGCCCGCAGATACTGATGGCGCCGTGGAGTTCTCCGTCGGGGCCGAACAAGGGCGCGGCGACCGACCCGGCTCCGCTCTGTCGTTCCCCGAGTGTCACGGCGACACCGTCGCGGGCGATCTGCTCGAGCTGCCGACGGAGTTCGTCAGGTGAGGTGACGGTGCGCTCGGTGAGCGCGGGGAGTTCGTCGGCCAGAATGGCCTCCCGCCGTTCCCCCGGGAGACAGGCCAGGATGACCTTGCCGGAGGATCCCGCGTGCAGGGGGAACCGCCGTCCGATGTCCACGGTCATCTTGATCTCGCGGGGACTTTCGAACTGCTGTAGGTACACGCGTTCGTCACCCACGAGCCCTGACAGGGTCGTGGTCTCGCCGGTCGCGTCGCGCAGCTTACGGAGGACGGGTTCGGCGGCCACCCGGGCGTCGAAACGTCGCATGGCGGTCGCCCCGAGCGCCACGGCGGCCGGGCCGAGCCGGTATCCGGAGACACCTGGATCGGTGGCGAGGAGCTCGCGGGAGACCAAGGATTGCAGAATGCGGTACACGACGGCCTTGGACAGTCCCAGGGCCCGGCTGATGGCGGTGACTCCGAGATACTGGTCACCGTCCGCGAACAGCAGCAGGACGTCTGCGACACGTCCGGCGGTCTCGGTACCGCTGTGCTCGGCGGGAGATCGAGTCGGCACGAAGTCGCGTTCCCCTCAGTGGAACAGAGTCGGCAATGTCTCCCCTCATGGTAGCCCTTATCGACACTTCATGCCTGCGATAGAGGAAAGTTGTTTCGCTGACCGGTCCGGATGGGTGCGGCGCTTTCCGTGCTCGCCGAGACGTCTGGGCGCGTCCTCGCGCCGTGACAGCGCACGAACCGGGCCAAAAGGCGCTGTCCGAAAGCCCTGCCATCGCGATCGCCTCGGCCTCGACCCGGGCCCGTTTCGCGGCGTGCATCCATGACGGGCCCGGGCCGAGGCACGGTCGATGCCACCGAGGAAATTTACTGCTTTTTATCCTTTGTCCTCTTCTTGGACAGGATCCGGCGGGCGTATTCCTCCATGACCTGTCGGGACTCCGCGTCGAGGGTGGCCAGGACCAGAGAACTCAGGTCGCTGCGGCTTCCCTCCAGCAGGGCGACGCCCGCTTCCCGAAGCCGTTCCACGGTCTCCAGGACGAGGTATTTGGGATGCGCGGAAAGCTGTTCGGCGGTCTCGGCGACGACGCGTCCGAGGTCGGACGAATCGACGACTCGGGTGATCAACCCCGCGTCCCGGGCCTCCTGGGCCCCCACTCGGCGTCCGGTCAGGACCATGTCCGCGGCCTTGGTCAACCCGACGTAACGCACGAGCCGGGGCAGACCTCCCATGGAGAACGGGATACCGAAGGCGAGTTCGGGGACGGAGAACTGGGCGTCGCTGCCGGCGATCCGCAACTCGCACATCGACGCCAACACCAATCCGGCACCGACACAATGACCGTGCACTTGCGCGATCTTGACCACCGGCAGCGTTTCGATGCTGGCCAACGCTTTCTGCATCCGCGCGTGCCCGTTGATCCGAGCGGCGACGGAGGTCTCGCCGTTCGCGTCATCGGCGGTGCTGCCCACGTCGGCGCCCGCGCTGAAGGCACGGCCCGCACCGCGTAACACGAGCACCTTGGCGTTCTCACGGTGTGCGAATCGGTCGGCGGCTTCGGCCAGTTCCTCGGCCATGTCGATGTTGATCGCGTTCAACCGGTCGGGCCGGTTCAACGTCACGTCGATCACGCCGTCGGAGAAGTCGACCTCGATGGTTCGGTACTCGTTCATCAGGCGGGCACCTCCGTGGACACGGGAGCGTTGCCTCGGACGGTCGGCTCGGCACCGGTCCGTAGCACCACATGTCGGGTCTCCGGGGTGAAAACCACCACCGCCAGTCCGAGGACGGAGATCGCTGCGACGTAGAAGGCCGGGGCCATGGTCGATCCCGTGGCGTTGACCAGCGAGCTCGCGATCAGCGGCGTGGTCCCACCGAAGATCGCGTAGCCCAGGTTGTAGGCGATCGCATGGCCGGTGAACCGGACCGTGGTCTGGAACAGTTCGAGCATGGTGACGAATCCGCCGGAGGCGAACAACGCGACCGCGACCGCCAACAGCAGCTGTCCGAGCAGAGCACCGATGACGGTCCCGGTGGCCACGATCTGCAGGGCCGGATAGGCCGTGGCCGCGAGCAGGGCGGCCCCGCCGAACATGACCTTGCGGCGCCCGACGCGGTCGGCGACAGCCCCGAACACCGGCAGCAGGACCGTGATGGTCAACACCGCGGCCGCGTTGGTGAACAGCGCCGGTGTCGCCGCCATGCCGATCGTGGTGGTCAGGTACGAGTACAGATAGCCGTTGATCAGGTAGGCACCGACCGCCTGTACGGCGACGAGGAAGACCACCAGCACGATGGCGCGCCAGTTGGCGCGGGCCGCGGTGCGGATGGGGTTGTGGACCTGCTCGGTGTGCACGGCCTCCACGTACTCCTCGGGGTCGTCCAATTTGCGGCGCAGCCACAGCCCGACCACCGCGAGGAGACCACCGAAGAGGAAGGGGATCCGCCACGCCCATTCGTCGTAGGCCGCATCACCGAACGCGGTGCGCAGGCCCAGGATGAGGAAGGCGCCGAGCACGACGGGCAGGAACGAGGACGCCACCGCGATGCCGATCCAGTGGCCCCGCCGGTCGGAGGGCGCGGACTCCAACCCGGGTGAAGTCATCGCCACCTACAAAAGCGACATGGAGATGGCGGACAAATCGCTGCGTTACGCCAACGAATACATCTGTCGGTTCACGGTCCGAGACGGCAAGTTGACCCGATTCCTCGAATACTACGACACGGGACGGCTCATCACCGGTTTCGGCGGCACCATCGATGCCTCATCGAATCATTCCCTTCGTCATTCCTGTTGATTTTTCGACCCGATACCGTCCTGCTCGAAAAAGGTGACACGATGAACGCGCAATCACCGCAGGGTCCCACCCGCTTCGGTGTCTTCCAAGCCCCCTTCCACGTCATGGGCATCAGCCCCACCGTGCACTTCGAACGAGACCTGCAACTCATCCAGCGTGCCGAGGAGCTGGGCTTCCAGGAAGCCTGGATCGGCGAACACCATTCGGGGGGACACGAACCGATCGCCTCACCCGAGGTCTTCCTGGCGGCGGCGTCCCAGCGGACCCGCAGCATCAAACTCGGCGCCGGGGTCATCTCGTTGCCTTACCACAACCCGTTCATGGTGGCCGAACGCATGGTGCTGCTCGACCACCTCTCCCACGGACGGGCCATCATGGGATTCGGCCCCGGCCAGCTCGCCTCGGACGCGCATCTGCTCGGCATCGACACGACCAAACAGCGCGACATGATGTTGGAGGCCGCGGACGTGATCGTCCGCCTGTGCCGGGGTGAGACCGTGACGGTCGAGACCGAGTGGTTCCGGCTCCAGGACGCCCGGCTCCAGGTGCGGCCCTACAGTCTGCCGACCATCGAAACCGTCGTCGCGTCCGTCGCCTCGCCCGCGGGTCCGAGGACGGCCGGACAGTTGGGGTTGGGGATGCTGAACCTCGCCGCGTCCAGCCCGGGCGCGTTCGAGGCGCTGCGCAACCACTGGTCCATAGTCGAGAAGGAAGCGGCGAAGTCGGGCGCCCAGGTATCCCGGGAGAACTGGCGACTCGCCTCGATCATGCACATCGCCGAGACCGAGGACCAGGCCCGCAAGGACTGTGAATACGGCTTCGAGGAGATCTGGGGCTACCTCGGTCAGATATCGCCGATGCCCAAATCCACGGCGACCACGCTCAACGACAAGATCGACGAGGCGATCGAATCGGGCAGTGTGTGCATCGGGACTCCCGATACCGCGATCGAACTCATCTACAAACTCACCGAACAGACCGGTGGATTCGGCTGCTTCATCATGAACCTGGCCGACTTCGCCTCGCCCGAGGCCAAGCTGCGTTCGATCGAGCTCTTCGCCGAGCGGGTCATCCCCGAGTTCCGGGGACAGCTGGATCCGATGCGCGCTTCCAACCGCTGGGTCCTCGGTGCGAAAACCGAGGACGACGAGACGATCTGGAAGGCTCAGACGAGCCGGGCCATCGAGGCCGCGACCGCCAGCTATCAGGGCTGAGCGCAAGCCGGCGACGTCGAAGGTCGACTGGCCGAGGCCGGGCGCCGGCATCACCACAGGCTCGTGAGCCGATCCGAAGGCCTCGAAGACGAGTGACGCATGTCCGTCCCGGAGGGAACGCCACGCCCCGGCGGCGAGGTTCGACGGACTCGGTACATCCGTGACGAAAAGAGAACGATGTATCTACGGCTCGATTCCACAAGAAGCGAAACCATCACCGTGCACGAGGCGGACGACTGTCGACGGCTGAGCCTGTCCGTGGCACCCGGAGACGAGGATCGACTCGACGAGGTGCTCGGCTCGTCCGGCCTGGGCCACGTCATCGACGACGAACACGTGGCTGTGAACCTCGCCGCCCTGCGTCGCCGGGCCCGACGACACGCCACCGTGGCCGATTGGGACGAAAGATGGAACGCGATGGTGGCCTACGCGGGCGAAAAGGGTTGGTTGCTCCACAGTGGAGCATCAGTACGAGTGCATTGCGTACGTACCACCACACCGAAGCCGGACCGATAGGACGAAGCGGATCGAACGAAGGATCCGCCACGAGAACGGTGGTCCCATGGTACTCACTAGCTACGGCAGCACTGATGTCGACGAACTCAAGCGTACGTACTCGTGTTTTCCCAGCGGTGTGACGGCGTTGTGCGCCCTGCGCGACGGCGTCCCGATCGGGATGTCCGCCAGCGCGTTCACTTTCGTCTCACTCGCCCCACCAATGGCGTCGGTCTGCGTCCGGAAGGAATCGACGACATGGCCGCTGTTACAGGATCGCCTCAGGCTGGGCGTCAGCATCCTCTCCGCCGAACACGAGATCGTGTGCCGCGCACTGGCGGCCAAGGGCGTCGATCGATTCGCCAACGTCGACTGGGAACACAGTGATTCCGGAGCGGTCTTCATCAGCGGGTCGAGCGCCTGGTTGGAATGCGACATCGCCCGGATCGTCGAAGCCGGCGACCACCACCTGGTCCTGCTGACGATCCTCGCGCAGAGTTCGTCCCCCGACACCGAACCACTGGTCTTCCACCGCAGCCGGTTCCGACGGCTGCTGGCCGCATAGCCGCTGGAACGACACAGGCAGGCCTCACATCCGCCTGGGAGGTACTGATGACTACGGCGTCCGGTGACACGAGATCCCGCGTTCTTCGGGTGGTCGAGGTCCGTGAGGAGACCGAGGAGGCGAAATCGCTCGTCTTCGCGATCCCCGAGCGGGACCGAGAGCTCTTCTCCTACCGGCCCGGCCAGTTCGTGACCATCCGTATCCCGAGCGATCGCACCGGATCGGTGGCACGTTGTTATTCGATCTCCAGCTGTCCCGCGGAGGAACGGCTCAGCGTCACCGTCAAACGCGTCGACGGTGGCTACGGATCGAACTGGCTGTGCGACAACGTCACCGCGGGAACCTCGTTGGAGGTTCTGCCTCCCAGCGGCGCTTTCACGCCCAGAAGTCTGGACGGCGACTTCCTGCTCATCGGGGCCGGAAGCGGGATCACGCCACTGCTGTCCATCACGAAAGCCGTCCTGCGGTGTGGTACGGGGAAGGTCACCCTGTTCTACGCCAACCGGGACGAGAAATCGGTGATCTTCCGGGACGAGCTGCGGGAACTGGCTGTGGAGCACCGGGAACGACTGACGGTGCTCCACTGGTTGGAGTCTTTGCAGGGGATGCCCCACCGGACACGCCTGGCTCCGCTGCTCGCCCCACACGTCGGGGCCGAGACCTACCTGTGTGGCCCGCAACCGTTCATGGAACAGGTGCGGCAGGCCTTGGCCGAACACGGCGCGGCCGACGGCGTCCACGTCGAGAAGTTCACCTCTCTCAGCGGTGACCCGTTCACGGAACGCTCGCCCACCCCGGCCCCGGCATCGGTCACCGACTCCGAGGCCGCCGGTCGGGCCGTGTCCGTCATCGTCGGCGGTGAGGAACACGAGATCCACTGGAGTCCCGGGTCAGTCCTGCTGGACGCCTTGCTGGACGAAGGTGTCGACGTGCCGTTCTCCTGCTTCGACGGGGAATGCGGGACGTGTCGAGCGGAATTGGTGCAGGGAAAGGTGCACATGGGCCGAGCCGAGGGACTCACCGAGGACGAGGTGGAAAAAGGCGCCATCCTCGCGTGCGTGACCGAAGCCCCGGACGACTCCGACCCGACCCGGATCGTCGTCCGATTCCCTTGAGACCACACCGAAAAACCCCGATCACGCCGCCGAAGAGGGCTTACCGGCCTGAGGACTTCTCCGCTCGCACGGCGGAATTCGAACCGAAGGACACAGGTCTTGTGGCCTGTCGAAAACCGGCTACCGCAAAGGATTGGACCGCGATGCTGCAGCGAACCGTGACCGCGAACGGTCAGCGTTTCCATTACGCCGAACAAGGAGAGGGACCCCTGGTCCTGCTCCTGCACGGATTCCCGGAGTCATGGCATTCCTGGAGTCACCAGATCCCGATGATCGCCGAGGCCGGCTACCGTGCCGTCGCCCCGGACCTCCGCGGATACGGTAGGTCGTCGAAACCACGTCGGGTCGACGACTACCGGATCACCGAGCTCGTCGCGGACTGTGTCGGTCTCGTCGAGGCGCTGGGGGAGACCGAGGCGGTGGTGGTCGGTCATGACTGGGGCTCCATGTTGGCGTGGACGGCCGCCTGGACCCGGCCGGACGTCTTCCGCGGGGTCGTCGGGCTCAGCGTCGCCTTCGGCGGCCGCGGACTGCTCCCCGTGGCGGGTGTCAGTTCGCTGGGTGAACTACGGCCCAGCGAAGTGCACCGTGTCATCGCCGGCCCGGACAAGGCGTTCTACCAGGAGATCTGGATCGACGGCGAAGGATTGGCCGCCGAGGCGGAGGAGGACATGTACACCTTCTTCCGCGACCAGTTCTACAGCTTCTCCGGCGATGTCTACCCCGCCGACTACCAACCCCCGAACGTCCTGACGATCTCGCCCGAGGAGGTTTTGGAGTTCACCCGGGCCAGCGGCGCGGTGGTCGACCGGGGAAGCCGGTTCCGCTCGGGCCTGGTCAGCCCGGAGACGCTCCCCGAATGGTTGGCGAGGGACCTCGACTTCTACGTCGCCGAGTACGAACGTACGGGCCTGCATCACGCCCTGAACTGGTACCGCTGCATGGACCTGGACTGGGAACTGCTCGCCCCATACGAGGGCAGGCCGATCGAGGTCCCGGCGATGTTCATCGGCTCCGACCTCGATGTCGCGACGCTGTGGGGAGCCGAGGCCATCGCCAACTTCCCCACGACGGTTCCCCGACTCACCGAAACCGTGATCCTCGAACGCTGCGGGCACTGGATCACCAGGGAGGCCCCGGTCGCGACTGGGGAGGCGATCGTCCGTTTCCTCCGAACCCTCTCGTCGGCGAAGTGACGCAAGCCCATTTCCGTTCCTCGAAGCAACCAATCGTTTCCGACCGACTCGATCACACGTCAGCGAGTTCCACCGAGATGAAGGAGAGGGAATACCCATGCCCGTTCGTGGCGACCACGCCATCGTCCTCGGGGGGAGTGTGGCCGGGCTGCCGACCGCGAGGGTGCTCAGCCGTTACTTCGACACGGTCACGATCGTCGAACGCGACCCCCTGCCCGATCGCGCCGAACACCGCCCCGGTGTACCGCAGAGTCCGCATCTGCACGGACTCCTCTACGGTGGCCGACTGTTGTTCGACGAGATCTACGGTGACGAAGCCTTCACCGAGGCGATGCGTGCCGTCGGGGGACCGTATTTCGACTTCGGTCGGCATCAGGCCTTCCGCTTCCCGGAGGGTTGGATCAAACGCACGAGCTGTGACCTGATGGTGGTCTTCGCGACCCGGTGGACGATGGAACACGTCGTCCGTCGGCTGACGCAACAGGTGCCGAACATCCACTTCGTCCAGGGCCATGTGACCGGATTGCTCGCGGACACCACGGGCGCCCGGGTCACCGGGGTGAAGGCCCGGGGCGAAGAGGGAGAGTGGACGTTGGAGGCCGACCTCGTCGTGGACGCGTGTGGCCGTGGCTCCCGGTCACCGAAGTGGTTGGAGAAACTCGGCTTCACCCCGCCCGAGGAGTCGGTGGTCCGCTCCTTCCTCGGCTACGCGACCGTGTACGGCTACGTGCCGGACGACGCGTGGCCCGGCGACATCAAATCCATCGCCGCCCCACCGTTTCCGGGTGCCACGCGCGGTGGTTTCGTCGTCCCCCAGGAGAACGGACTGGTCGGCATCATGGCCGCCGGACAGAGTCGGGACTACCCGCCGGGGGACGAGGAGGGTTTCACCGAGTTCCTCCGGACCGCCATCACCCCGGTGATGTACGACATGTGGCGGCAGTGCGAACCGGTGACCGAGATCGAGACGACGAAGACCTCCCAGAACCGGCTCCGGCGGTGGCACGAACTCGACCGTCGTCCGCAGGGCTTCATCCCGATCGGAGACGCCGTGGCGGCGTTCAACCCGGTCTACGGACAGGGGATGACATCGGCCGTGTTGCAGGCGAAAACACTCGGTGACCGGCTCGCCGAGAACGACGACCTCGATGCCGTCGTGACGGGTTTCCCGGAGGACGCCGTCCAGGCGAGCCAGTTCGCGTGGAGCGCGGCCACCGACGCGGACCTCGGTTTCCCCGCGACAGAGGTCGAAAACCTCGCGGTGTCGGACAAGGACCCCGAAACGATCTCCTACCTGAGCGATATGCGACGGGCGGCCACGTTCGACGGTGGAGTGGCGAGCGCCTTCTTCCGGGCACAGGCCACGTTGAACGGCGGTCTGCTCTTCCAACCGCAGGTCATGGAGCGGGTCCGGACCGTCCTCGCCGAAGCGGGACCCGACGAGCGAGACCACGAGCGTCCGCCCGAGTGGTCCGAGGACGCCGAGCCCATCGCACTGTCCTAAGCCCCGTGCCGTCGGTCAGGCCCGAGCGAGGAGGCGTACATGTCCCTCTCACGAACCCGGTCGCCCGAAGCGCCGGTACGCCACGACACGGACATACGACCCGTCGATGTCCGACCGTGGAATCCCGTTTTCGAAGCCCTGGAAGCGCTGCGGTCAGGTAAACCGGTTCTGGTCGTGGACGACCAAGACCGGGAGGACGAAGGTGACGTGGTGCTCGCGGCCGCCTTGGCCGAACCTCGCTCGGTCGCCTGGACGGTGCGGCACACCTCCGGATTCCTGTGCGCACCCATGCCCGCCGCCCGAGCCGACGAGCTCGACCTGCCTCCCATGGTCACGGACAACGCCGATCCACACCGGACCGACTACGCGGTGTCCGTCGACGCCGCCAGGGGAGTCGGCACCGGCATCAGTGCCACGGACCGGGCGCACACCGCTCGGGTCCTCGCCGACCCCGCCACCCGTCCCGCCGACCTGATCCGACCGGGACACGTCCTGCCGCTACGGGCGCGGCCCGGCGGGGTGGTGGACCGTCCCGGCCACACCGAGGCCGGTGTGGATCTGTGCCGATTGGCGGGACTGCCCCCGGTCGCGTTGATCGCCGAGCTTGTGAACGACGACGGCACGATGGCCCGACGTCCGGACGTCGACGAGCTCGGTAGGCGGGCAGGGCTTCCGGTGCTCGACATCGCCGCGTTGGTGACCCACCGGCTGTACCACGGCGATGGCGAACACGCGCGCGTGACCCGCATGGCCCACACCCGTCTGCCGACCCGGCACGGCGAACTGCGCGCGATCGGCTACCGCGACGACGTCACCGGCGCCGAACACCTTGCTCTGCTCGGGGAGCCCACCCCGGGAACGTATCCCCTGGTCGCCGTCCGCCACGTCGCCGCCCGGAAAGCGTTCGGAGCGCGGCTGAGTGACCTGGGGATGGTCCAGCAGATGATCGCCGACAACGAGATCGACCTGGCGGCCACCCGAGCACTGCTGCGCGAGGCCTGCCAGGAGTTGGACGAAGGCGGGCACGGCCGGAAGAGCACGTCGATCGCCAAGACCTTCGCCGCCGAGGCCCTGCACCGGGTCGTCGATCGGGCCGCCCAGATGTGCGGTGGGCTCGGGGTGTCCACCGAACTGCCGATCGCCCGGATCGCCCGGGAGATCCGGCCGTTTCGCATCTACGACGGTCCGTCCGAAGTGCACCGCTGGTCGATCGCCAGGCGTGCCGTTCGCGAACTCGGAGGGAACGCATGACCGGCGACACCCCCGAATCGACCGGCAAGAACGCGGTCGCTGCCGCCACCCTGTCCGAGGCGGAGCTGGCGGCCGTGCGCGAACGGATGGTGGCCGCGGGCGTCGACGTGTCGGAACGACTCCGGGCCGAGCTGATCGCCGGGGGCAGGTCGAACCTCACCTTCCGACTCGACGACGGCGTCGGTTCCTGGGTGCTCCGGATGCCCCCTCGAGTCGGAAGGACCCCCTCGGCCCACGACGTCGCCAGAGAGCACCGGGTCACCTCGGCGCTCACCGGTTCCGACGTCCCCGTCGCCCGTCCCGTCGTGTTGTGTGAGGACGAGTCCGCGATCGGCCTCCCGTTCTTCGTGGCGGAATACGTCGCCGGTGTCACGGTCCGAAGTGATTCCGACCTGGCCACGCTGAACGACGGGACCGTGGACCGAAGCGTCCGGGCGATCGTGGCGGCTCTTGCGGCTCTGCATCGAGTGGACCACGTCGCGGTGGGTTTGGGTGACTTCGGCCGACCGGACGCCTACGCGGCCCGGCAACTGCGACGGTGGTCCGGCCAATGGGAGATCGTGCAGCCCGGGGACCGGCAGGTGGACGGACTCGCCACCGAACTGCGCACGCACCTCGAACGGCTGCTCCCACCCCAGCGGTCGACGGGCATCGTGCACGGGGACTACCGCATCGACAACACGATCCTGGAGCTGGGGTCAGGCTCTCCCCGGGTCGCCGCGATCGTGGACTGGGAGCTGTGCACGATCGGCGATCCGGTGGCCGACGTCGCCATGATGTGCGCCTACCGGCATCCGGCACTCGATCTCGTCCTCGGCGTGCGATCGGCGTGGACCAGTGACCGCCTGCCCAAAGTGGAGGAACTCGCCGCGATGTACGAAGCGGCCGGCGGCGTCCCCCTCGACCACTGGGAGTTCCACCTGGCACTGGCGTACTACAAGATCGCCGTCATCGCGGCCGGCATCGATCATCGTTATCGCGCCGGCGCTTCGGTCGGTCCCGGCCTCGATCGGGTCGCCGAATCCGTTCCCCGATTCCTGCAGGCTGGTCTTGAGATGGTGAGAGCATGAAGAGCGCGTTGGTCACCGGGGCTTCTCGCGGTATCGGTCGTGGTATCGCTTTGCGCCTGGCCGGAAAGGGATACGGCCTCACCATCACCTCGCGCAAGGACGGGGATCTCCAGGTGCTGGAGCAGGAACTGGTGGCCGCCGGCGCGCCGAAGGTGGTTCGCCACGCCGCGGACATGGCCCGACGCGACTGTTTGCCCGCACTGATCGCAGCACACGAGGACGGATTCGGTGCGATGAACGCCCTCGTGGTGAACGCCGGTGTCGGAACAGCGGGCAAGGTGGCCGACTACGACCTCAAACGGCTGGACAAGACACTCGAGGTCAACTTCGCCTGCGCCGTCGTACTGATCAAAAAGTCCCTGCCGATGCTTCGCACCGCCGCGGCCGAGGACCCCGTCCGTGGTGCGCGGATCATCGGGGTGTCGTCGATCACCGGCGCCTACGCCGAACCCGGCCTCGCCGTCTACGGCGCGTCCAAGGCCGCCCTGCTGTCCCTCCTCGAAACCGTCAACCTCGAGGAGTCCGCCCGCGGGGTGACGGCGTCCGCCATCGCACCGGCGTTCGTCGACACGGACATGTCCGACTGGGTCACGGACCGGATACCGAAGGACGAGATGATCCCGGTCGAGGACGTGGTGCGGGTGGTCGACATGTTGCTCGAACTGTCCGCCAACACGGTCGTCAACCGCATCGTGTTGTCCCGCAAGGGAACCAACGGGTACTCGGTGTGAGTCGGTCGGCCCGCGCTGAGGAGACCGGCGCGGGCCGACAGAACTCGGTCGGGTTCACCCCGTCGCACGGTGGGCGGCCTCGGTGGCCTGTTCCATCGACTCGATCAACAAGTCCCGGTACTTCGTCGCCGTGGCGACATCGCCCTCCGTGACGGCGTCGTCGATCGCGGACAGGGGCTGCGCCGCATAGCCGGTGTAGAAACCCGGCGCGTACACCATGTGTTTGAACCACTCCCGGCCGGGCAGTCCCTCCTTGTGGACCAATGCCCGTTCCTGGGCGAGCAACGCCTCGTTGAGCGTGTCCCGCTCGTCCCCTCTCGCGTTCCGTGCCGCGTTCTCCAACCGTTGCGCGGCGACCTGCCAACCACGGGCCGCATCGTAGGCGGGACCGAGATCGACCACCGGGTCCCCGACCTGCGCGTCGTCCACCTCCCGTAGGTGCCGGACCACCTCGCGGGCGTAGTCGGAGTAGACCAGCGGCAGCACGTCGGAATCGGCCATCCGCAGCGCGAACGTTCCGGCATAGGCGGCGGCGACCGCGTGATAGGCGTAGTCGGGGTCGAGGAAGTTGCGCATCATGTGGAGGTCGTCGTACGCGCTGTGGTACTCGCCCGAGGGGGTCGACGTTCCGAAATCGGCCGAAGCGATACCGAGGTGGTCGAGGAACACGGTGTAGTCCGACCCGCTGCCCAACCGGCCCGGGACGGGACGTCGATCGCCGGATGACCGCTGCCAATTGGCGTACACGGTGCCGTGGTGTGGATCCTCGACCGTCTTCGCGATGTCGACGAGCACGTCGTCGAGCGCCGGCACGGAAGCGGCGGAGAAGTCCACGCCGCCTCCCGCGCCGTCCATGTTGAGATAGACCACGGCGTTCTCGACCAGATCGGCCCGGTGGTCCTCGGCCCACTCGGTCGAGCCGAGCAGGCCGTACTCCTCGCCGTCCCACCCGGCCAGCACGATGGTGCGTTCAGGACGCCAACCCCGGTCGTGCAGTGTCGCCAGTGCCCTGGCGGTCTCCATCAGGGTCGCCCACCCTGACACGTCGTCCTTGGTCCCGTAGGCCCAGGAGTCGTAGTGCGCGCCGAGCACCACCTTCTGTTCCGGGTGCACCGAGCCGGGGATTTCGGCGATGACGTCGTTGATCGGTATCTGTTCGTAGTCGATGTCCAGGTCGAGGTGGACGGTGGTGGGTCCGGGGCCGATCCGATAGTCGAGGTCCAACCCGCCTTGCCATTCCTTCGGGGCGCGTGGTCCGTCGAGCGCGGCCAACAGGTAGCGGGCCTGACCGTAGGAGATCGGGGTGGTGGGGATCCTGGGCAGGTTCTCCGCGTCGGCGGGATCGAGTCGTGGGGTACCGGGGATCGACGGTGCGCCGGGGGTGAGCGGATCACCGGGATACCGGAAGAGGTACTGGACGCTGCCGCGTTGAATGCCGTCGGCGTTACGCCAGGGGCCGTCCGGATAGACCGGACCACGGGTGAACCCGTCGTCGGCGGGATCGGAGTACAGGATCACCCCCGCCGCGCCGTGTTCCTCCGCGACCTGTGACTTCACCCCGCGGAAGCTGTTTCCGTAGCGCGCCAGCACGATCTTGCCCTCGACGTCGACGCCGAGGTCCTTAAGCGTCGCATAGTCCTCGGGTAGTCCGTAGTTCACGTAGACCACATCGGCGGTGACGTCACCGGCGGGGGAGTACGCGTTGTAGCCGACGACCACGTCATCGAAGTCCTCGTGCCAGGCGAAGGGCGGTTCCTTCACCTCCAGCCTTCGACGTTCGGGACCGGTCATCGTGACGGAGATGTCCTTGGGGACGGAGGCGTAGACCTCGTAGCTCTCCACTCTCGCGTCGAGTCCCCACGAGGTCAGCATGTCGATCGAGTACGCGGCTCTGCGGGCGGCGCCCTCGGTTCCTGTCAAGCCCGGGTAGGTCGACAGCGCCTCGCTCAGCCGTGCGGCGCTGTCGGCGTCGACCTCTGCCTGAAGAGCGCGTTCCCATGAACGGGAATCGACCGGGGTGTGAGGTTCTCCGGTGGCACCGGTGGTGAGCCCGACGAGGAGCCCCGCGGTCAATACCGTTGCGCCGAGCATTCCCGCGTGCCGTGTGTGTCCGGGGCGTTTTGCAAGGTGTGTCATCCCCGTCTCCTCGGTTGGAAGGGAGTGAGTGGCGAACACGCCGATAATTACACTGCGCTATCGACTGTGTACTTTCCGTTTAGATCCTCGGGTTTCCTTCCTTTGGAGGAGTCGCGAGGGACGCCACGGGTCGGGGACACGTCCGAGGAACGCCTTCGGCCGGATGCGGATGTGCCGCGGGTGGGGCCGGTGTTTCGGGGTCAGCGGTCGTAGCGCGGCCGCCCACGAAGTTTCACCGCGGGTATCTCAGTTCTGTGCGAGACGCGACGGAGGCGAAAAGGCCTGACTGCGCATCCGGGCTGCGGGCGTTCTCGGGAGGCGGGGGAGAGGTCCGGCGAGTTCGACGCGCGGAGGCTTCCACGACATCACGGCAGCGAGTGGCATTGACGACTCTCCGTGCACAAAGTGATGCCCTTCACCCGATGGAGGGACTCGTCGTTTTATTCTGTCGGCCTTGCTCATGACGAGCTGACAAGGGAGTCGATATGGAGGAGTTCCTCGACGAGGTCAGCAGTGTGGTGTGGGGGCCGTTCCTCCTCATCCCGTTGCTGCTGGGTACGGGCCTGTACCTGACGATCCGGTTGGGTGGGGTCCAGTTCCTCAAGCTCATCCCGGCGCTGAAGCTTGCGCTCATCAAACGTCGGGACGCGGATGCGGACGGTGACGTCTCCCATTACCAGGCGTTGACCACCGCGCTCGCCGCCACGGTCGGTGTCGGCAACATCGCCGGTGTGGCGACCGCGATCTACCTGGGCGGTCCGGGCGCGTTGTTCTGGATGTGGATCACCGCGCTGGTGGGGATGGCGTCGAAGTATTCGGAAGCCTTCCTGGCGGTGCGCTTCCGCACCAAGGACGCTCGCGGCGAGATGTCCGGTGGTCCCCAGTACTACCTGGCCAAAGCCATCCCGAACCGGTTCGGGTTCGTGCTCAGCATCGCGTTCGCGGTCTTCGCGGTCGTGGCGAGCTTCGGTATCGGCAACATGACGCAGTCCAACACGGTCGCCGCCTCGGTGGAGGGTTCCTTCGGCATCCCGTCCTGGGCGACGGGCATCGTCGTCACCATCGCCGCCGGCGCTGTCCTCCTCGGGGGGATCAAGACGATCGGCAAGGTGACCGCCGCGTTCGTGCCCTTCATGATCATCGTTTACGTCCTGGGCGGGATAGCCGTTCTGCTGTTCAACATCAACGAGATCCCGGCGGCGTTGGCGTTGGTCGTCAGTGACGCCTTCACGGGGACCGCGGCCACGGGCGGCTTCCTCGGGTCGACGTTCATCATCGCCCTGCAATACGGTGTCGCCCGCGGAATTTTCTCCAATGAGTCGGGCTTGGGGTCGGCGGCCATCGCGGCCGCCGCGGCGCAGACCCGGCACCCGGTGCGACAGGGCATGGTGTCGATGACGCAGACCTTCATCGACACGATCATCGTGGTCTCGATGACCGGTCTGGTCATCGTCACGACCGGTGCCTGGGACTCGGGCCTGGAGGGCGCGGAGATGACGGCGGAAGGCTTCACCCGCGGCCTGCCCGGTGAGTGGGGTCATTACGTCGTGACCGCCGGTGTGGTGTTCTTCGCCTTCTCGACCATCCTGGGATGGGCCTACTACGGCGAACGCTGCATGGAGCGGCTCGTCGGGGTCAAGGGGGTCATGCCGTACCGGGTGGTGTTCACCGTGGTGGTCCTGGTGGGTGCCACGACCGAACTGAGCGTGGTCTGGGCCTTCTCCGACGTGATGAACGGTCTGATGGCGTTGCCCAACCTCATCGGACTGGTGTTGTGCGCCGGACTGATCGCCCGCGAGACCAGGCAATACCTCGCGGTGGACCCCGATCTGTCGAACCCGCCGCTCGAGTCGACCCTGCACGGCACGGACTCCCTGGCCGGCCCGCGCCGTGCCGATCCTGATCCCGTGGATTGATCGACGGGTTACGGCCGGCGACTCCGAGATCGAGGGAAGGTGCGTGCGGTGGGCCGGTGTTGACCGCTTGCCGTACGCACCTTTCGTGTCGTACCGACGTCCCGTCCGGAACCGTGTCAACGGAAGAACACATCGACGCCAGCGCTCGCCGTCGACCCACACGGTGAGAAGAGACGTCTGCCAAGGCGTCACGATACGGTGACCTGTGTGGCTTTGACTCCGTGCGATGACGCCTCGCCCTTTCGGTGGATTGCGCAAGACGGGTCCCCGTGGTCGCGATTGGTGTCCTTCGGGCCTTCCGGTTTCGCCGCCTATGCACGGCTGCGGTTCGTTCCCGATCCCGCGTACGAGGGGCAGCAGGAGGCCGACGCCGACGCGGTCAACGACGAGGCCGAGCAACTGCGGATGGTGTTCGACGTGTTGGCCGAACACACTCGCACCCCGCGGGATTGCTACTTCTGTCTCTGGGAGGGCACCGGAGACATCGTCAGACCGGATTCCCCCGTCCCCGACGAAGACGAGGATGCCGCCGCGTATCCGGAGCTTCGAGCTCAACCGGCGCGCGTGCCGAAGCACGCTGAGCCGCCTCGGCTGCCCGGGCCGCTCGTGAGCGTGCCGCACCGTTCGTACTACCTCTTTCACGGGGCGCTGTCGGAGGCCGGAGCGTGGAGTTTCCCCGAAGGATGGCCTGACCAGCCGCGGCTCGACATCACCCACATCGCGTTCGCGTGGCCCGCCGACCACGCCTGGTGCGTGGCCAACGACGTCGACCCGCACTGGGCGGGAATCGGTGCCGACGCCGCTGTCATCGACCGGCTCGTCGCCGACCCCCGCCTCGATGTGGTTCCGGCTGACCCCACCGCTGAGCAACCGGTGTATCTGTGGTGAACGAGCGGACGGCGCACGAGTGAAGACCCTCGGCGTGGGAGCGTGCGGAAATCGCTTCAGCGGCCTGGTCGGGCCTCGCGCCCCCGCATGCTCCGGCGCCGGTCAAGGGGAGTGTCGCGGGGAAGGGGGATTCTCCAAGGGCACCCCGGATTCGGACAACCTCGGTGAGGGCAGATCGGCGCTCGAGGCGAGCGGCGCGTCCCCGGTCATGGGCGCGCCGGCGGGTTCCTTGAGGAAGAACGTGCTGATGATGCCGATCACGCCCGCGCCGATGAGGTAATAGCCGGGCCAGTCGAGGTTGCCGGTGGTCGTGACCGCGACCCCGATGACGGTCGGCGCGGTACCGGCGAAGGCTGAGACGAACAGGTTGAAGATGATCGCGAGACTGCCGTAACGAATGAAAGCGGGAAAGAGCGCGGGCAGTGTCGAGGGAGTGACGGAGGCGAAGCACACCAAGGTGAAGCCCATGATCGCAAGCCCGGCGATCTGGCCGGTGAATCCCTTTTGGAGTAACCAGGTCGAGGGGAGGCCGAGCAGGATGAGCGACAGACTCCCGGTCGCCAGGATCGGCTTACGGCCGATTCGGTCGCTGAGCCTGCCGAGGAACACCACCACGCAGAGCATGGCCACCATGACCGCGACTTGCAGCGTGGTCGACATCGCCTCGCTGACCCCGCTGTGACCATGATCCGGCAGGGTTCCGGTGAGGTAGGTCGGAATATAGTTGGTCAGGACGTAATTGGTGACGTTCCAGGCGACCACCAAGCCGCCCGCGATCAGTGCGGCGGAGCGATATCGGGTCACCAGGATTCGGAACACCCCGCGTAGCGACATGGTGGCCATCGCCGGTGAGCGTTCCATCAATTGACGAAACGCCGGGGTCTCCTCCAGGCGGATGCGGAGATAGATTCCGACGATGCCGATGGGCAGCGCCAGCATGAACGGGATGCGCCAGCCCCAGGAAAGAAGATCCTCTTTGGACAAAGCAGTGATCAAAGTGGCGCAGATGCCGGCGCCGAGGGTGTATCCGACGAGTGTGCCGAACTCCAGCCAGCTGCCGAAGAAACCCCGTCTGCGGTCCGGGGCGTACTCGGCGACGAGGGTGAGTGCGCCGGTGTACTCGCCTCCGGCGGAGAAGCCCTGCAGCATCCTGATGAACAGCACGATGAGCGGCGCCGCGATGCCGATGGTCCCGTAGCCGGGGATCAGGCCGAGCGTCAAAGTGGCGATCGCCATCAGCAGCACGGTGGCGGACAGGACCTTGGTGCGGCCGATGCGGTCCCCCAGAGGCCCCAGGATCACGCCGCCGAACGGGCGAGCCAGGAATGCGGCGGCGAAAGTGCCGAGTGTGAAAACCGACGACCAATCGCCGGCGTCCGGGAAGAAAACGTGATTCAGGGCGACGGCAGCAAGATAGGAATAAATTCCGAAATCGTACCATTCGGCGATATTTCCCAAGGTGGCTGCCGTGGTGGCGCGACGGATCGTACGTTCGTCCTCGACGATTACTCGGCCAGGCGTCGACTGATCGTCCACCTTCCTCACCCCGCCGAATCGGCTTGCAGGGCAAGGGAAAGCGGGTTCGAGCGATGTTCGTCCATGATCACCTTTGATTCATGAGACAACTGATATATCTGTTGAACTTAATAGGTGTGACAAATCTGGTCAAGGGTGTTCATCGCGGTCAGGGGTTCGTCAAAAGCTGCAGTCGGGTCAGGATCTCATCGGCCGCCTGGGTGAGTATTCGGGCGATGTCCTTGAAGTCGTCGGGGTGAAGGTGTTCGTCGGATGCGGACACGCTCAGTGCGCCCGCGATGCGATCACCGGGCCCGCGTACCGGCACGGCGACGGAGTTGAGTCCCAGTTCCAGTTCGCCGATCGTCGCGCCCCAGCCTCGATCGCGGGTTCGGTTCAAGTCGGCCAGGAGTGCGCCGCTGGCCGTGATGGTGTTGGCGGTGAACCGCTGTCTGGGGCGTTCCAAAGCGCTGCTGAGTTCCTCGAACCCGAAGCTCGCCAGAAGCACCTTGCCGGTCGCCGTCGCGTGCAATGGCATCCGAAGTCCGATCCAGTTCCGTTCCGTGCTCGGCTCTTGTGCCACGGCGGTCGCGCCACCGCCTTCGAGGACGCTCAGGGTCACCGTGCCTCGCAGCTCGGTGGCCAATCGGGCGCAGACCGGCCGTCCCTCCTTGGCGATGTCCAGCTGAGCGGCGGTCGCGCCGGCGAGTCGGACTATGCCGAAGCCGAGGCGAAATTTGCCGCGATTGCCGTCTTGTTCAACGAATCGGAACTTCTCCAGCGTCGCCAGCAGTCGAGTCGCGGTCGATTTGTGGACCCCGAGGTGACGGGCGAGGTCGGTGACGCCCAACGGTCCACGTTGGGCCAACAGGGTGAGGATCGACAGAGCTCGATCGACGCTCTGGCTGGGGGTTTTGGGCTCGGTTGCGATGACAGCGTGGCTGTTGTTGCACATTTTGCAACTCCGAGGCTGTGAGGCGGTTTTCTGGGCTCAGGTGATTGACGGGCTGCGGAGACCTACCTGATGCTCTGTTGTGCATTGCACAGCGTGTTCCGCGATAAGCAACAGGAGTCGATGATGATCTTAGTTGGCGCGGCATCCGATATTCCAGTCGGAGAGTCTGTACGTGTGCAGGGCCGGGCGGCAATCGCAGTCTTCAATGTGGACGGAGAGTTCTACGCGATCGACGACACATGCACCCATCAGGACGCTTCACTGTCCGACGGATGGCTGGAAGGATGTGCGGTCGAATGCCCGCTTCACTCCGTGTGCTTTGACCTCCGTACCGGTCGCCCGAGTGGGCCACCTGCCCGGAAACCGGTGCGGACGCACGAAGTCGTCCTCATCGACGGTCTGGTCTACGTCTACGAATCCACCGGTACCGCGGAGGAGGTCGACTCCACCGGTGTCGCGACCGAAGTCGTCGGAGCGGTCCCGGAAGAGGCCCGGTGATGAGAGCCGTCACCGTTGTCGGCGCTTCGCTCGCCGGACTGACCGCTGTTCGCGCGCTACGGGATCAGGGTTACGAAGGTCGGATCACCGTGGTCGGCGACGAGGTGCACGCCCCGTACGACCGGCCCCCGTTGTCGAAGGATTTCCTGGCGGGCACGGTATCCGAGAACGACCTCAAATTGCAGACCCCGGAAGACGCTTCGCTGGATGTCGACTGGCGCCTGGGCCGTACCGCCGAGGCACTCGACACCGCCGAACGTGCGATCGTGCTTGACAATGGTGAACGGATCGTATCCGACGGGGTGGTCATCGCCACTGGAGCTCGCGCTCGGCGGCTACCGGGGCAGGGACTGTGCGGAGTGCACACACTGCGCACCCTCGACGATGCGATCGCTCTGCGCAAAGCACTCGTCCCCGGCTCCCGACTCGTCGTGATCGGCGCGGGATTCATCGGCTCCGAGATCGCGTCGACGGCCGCGGGAATGGGGATCGAGACCGACGTGGTCGAAGCCGAGCCGGTGCCCCTGCGAAAACCGTTGGGCGTGGAGATGGGCCGGGTCTGTGCCGCGCTGCACGCCACGAGGAACGTCCGGCTGCACACGGGGGTAGGCGTTGCCGGTCTGGTCGGGAACGGGCGGGTGGCCGCAGTGAAACTGGCCAACGGCAAGACACTGCCCGCGGACGTCGTGGTCGTGGGAATCGGTGCCGTCCCCTGCGTGGATTGGCTCATCGGCTCCGGGCTTCGGCTCGACAACGGAGTACGGACTGACGCGCGAGGTGTCACGAATGTACCAAAGGTGGTTGCGGTCGGTGATTGCGCCAACTCCGATCGGCCGAATGCCACCACGCCGATGCGTTTGGAACACTGGACCAACGCGGTTCAACAACCGATAGCCGCGGTTTCCGCTCTGTTGAGCCGGAACTACACCCCGCCCGCCCATCATCGTCTGCCCTACTTCTGGTCGGATCAATACGGTCACCGCATCCAATTCGCCGGTCACCGTACCGAGAACACCACGGTGGAAGTAATCGAAGGCGACGTGGAGGCCTTCGACTTCCTCGCCCTCTACCGCGACCGGACCGGTAGTCCGGTGGCGGTGCTCGCGGTCGACCGCGCCCGTTCCTTCGGGCGCTGGCGGCGCCAACTGGCCACGCTCCTGTCCACTTCGCACTGACCGATCCCTCCCGACCTTCGTCGAGTCAGCAGAAAGGATCGCCGTGAGTTCCACCGAAGTCCGTACCCAGCGGCTTGAGACCGGCACCAGCCTCATTCCGACCCTGCCCGGTTCGTACTACACCGACCCCGAGATCTTCGAACGCGAGAAGAACCGGATCTTCCAGCGCAATTGGTTCGCCGCGGCACGGAGTACCGATCTGCCCGAACCGGGCTCCTTCCGCGCCGTCGACGTCGGCGGGGAGAGTGTGCTGATCGTCCGGGGTCGGGACCGCAAGCTGCGGGCCTTCCTCAACGTCTGTCGCCACCGCGGTGCCCGGTTGTGCATGGCGGATTCCGGCTCCGTGCGGCGATCCCTGCAATGCCCTTACCACGCATGGACCTACGGCCTCGACGGTTCGCTCATCGCGGCACCGAACCTGAGTTCGATGAACGACGTCAACCGCGACGAATACGGCTTGGTCGGTGTCGCGCTGCGGGAATGGCTCGGAGCTGTCTGGGTGTGTCTGGCCGAGGAACCGCCGTCCTTCACCGACACGGTGCAGGCCGCGGTCACCGCTCGGCTGGGCGACGCCGGGATGATCGAGGAATGGGGTATCGACGAACTGGTCGTCGGTCGCCGTATCACCTACGACGTCAAGGCGAACTGGAAGCTGATCGTCGAGAACTTCATGGAGTGCTACCACTGCGCGACGATCCACCCGGAGCTGACCGAGGTGCTGCCGGAGTTCGCCGAAGGCTACGCCGCCCAGTACTTCGTCGGACACGGCGCCGAATTCGGTGAGGAGATCGAGGGATTCACCGTCGACGGCCGACCCGGTTTCGACCGGATCGACGGTGTCGACGACGAACACGATCGCCGCTACTACGCGATCACCATCAACCCCCAGGTGTTCATCAACCTGGTACCCGACCACGTGATCTTCCACCGGATGTACCCGAAGGCGGCGGACCGCACCGTCATCGAATGCGACTGGCTCTACACCAAGGACGTCGTCGACAGCGGTGCCGATCTGAGTAAGTCGGTGGAGCTGTTCCACCGGGTCAACCAGCAGGACTTCGACGCCTGCGAACGCTGCCAACCGGCGATGTCGTCGAAGGCCTACGTCGATGGCGGGGTGTTGGTGCCCAGTGAGCACCACATCGGGGAGTTCCGTGACTGGGTCGTACGCGCGCTCGCGGACTGAAGCGGTCGGCACGAGCGTCGAGTCGAGGTTCCGCAAGGGGTTCGTCCGGTTCGAAACCATCTGATCGTCCGACAGAAGAAGGTGAATCAGTATGGCGCAGAAGGTTCGCGGGGTCGTCGCGCTGGAAAAGGGAGGCCCGGTCAGCGTCGAGAACATCGTCATCCCCGATCCCGGCCCGGGGGAGGCGGTGGTGCGGGTGCAGGCGTGCGGGGTGTGCCACACCGACCTGCATTACCGGGAAGGCGGGATCAACGACGAGTTCCCGTTCCTGCTCGGTCACGAAGCGGCGGGGGTCGTGGAGTCCGTCGGTGACGGCGTGACCGAGGTGGCCCCCGGTGATTACGTGATCCTGAATTGGCGCGCGGTGTGCGGGCAGTGCCGGGCCTGCCGCAAGGGCAAGCCCCAGTACTGTTTCAACACCCACAACGCCACGCAGAAGATGACCTTGACGTCGGGGCGGGAATTGACCCCCGCCCTGGGGATCGGCGCGTTCGCGGAGAAGACCCTGGTGGCGGCCGGACAGTGCACCAAGGTCGACCGCCGGGCCAGGCCGCAGGTCGCGGGTTTGCTCGGTTGCGGCGTCATGGCCGGCATCGGCGCCGCGGTCAACACCGGGGAGGTCGGCCGTGGGGACACGGTCGCGGTCATCGGTTGCGGTGGGGTCGGTGACGCGGCCATCGCCGGGGCCCGATTGGCGGGGGCGACCACCATCGTCGCCGTGGACCGCGATCCCCGCAAACTCGACAAGGCGAGGGAGTTCGGGGCGACCCAGGTGGTGGACGCCCGTGACATCGATCCGGTCGAGGCCATCCGACGTTACACGGGCGGCTTCGGCGCGGACGTGGTGATCGACGCGGTGGGGATTCCGGAGACGTGGAAACAGGCCTTCCGCGCCCGAGACCTGGGTGGCACGGTCGTCCTGGTCGGGGTCCCGACCCCCGACATGGAGGCTCCGAAGCTGCCGCTGCTCGAGTACTTCTCCCACGGCGGGGCGCTGAAGTCCTCCTGGTACGGGGATTGCCTACCGTCCCGGGACTTCCCGGCCCTGATCGACCTGTATCTGCAGGGCAGGCTTCCGTTGGACAAGTTCATCACCGAGGAGATCCCTCTCGACGACGTGGAGGGAGCCTTCGACAGGATGCAGCGTGGAGGCGTGCTGCGTTCGGTGGTGGTCCTGTGAGCCCGATCGAGCACCTGGTGACCTCCGGAACCTTCTCCCTCGACGGGGGAACCTGGGAGGTCGAGAACAACGTCTGGATCGTCGGCGACGAGCGGGAGGTCATGCTCATCGATCCCGCACACGACGCCGAGGCGGTGGCGAAGCAGGTCGGGGATCGGCGGGTGACGGCCATCGTGTGCACCCACGCCCACGACGACCACGTCAACCAAGCGCCTTCGCTCGCAGACCGGTTCGGCGCCCCGATCCTGATGCATCCCGATGAAGCACCGTTGTGGAATCTGACCCATCCGGATCGCTTGCCGGACAAGGAATTGGAGCACGGACAGGTGCTGTCCGCGGGCGGGATCGAACTGCGGGTCCTGCTCACGCCGGGGCATTCACCCGGTTCGGTCTGCCTGTACGTCCCGGAACTGCGGACCGTGTTCTCCGGCGACACGTTGTTCCGAGGAGGCCCGGGCGCGACCGGTCGTTCGTACTCCGATTTCGACAAGATCATCGAATCCATCCGGGACAACCTGCTGAGCCTGTCTGCGGACACCGAAGTCCGCCCCGGGCACGGTGAGTCCACTTCGATCGGAGTGGAGGCTTCCGACCTGCACGAGTGGATCCGTCGAGGTTATTGACCGCGCCGCTGTCACGGCTTCGTCCGTGGCAGCGGCGGCCTCTTCTCGACCCCTGCTGATATATCAGTTTTCCAGCATAGGTATGACGGGAGTGGGACGACATGTCCGTAACCGTTGATCGTGGAGGAACACTCACCCCTGAACGGATCCTCGGGCTGCCACTGGTGGAGGCCGATCCGGAGGTCCACCGGGTGATCAACCTGGAGGTGGAGCGCCAGCGCGACACGCTGGAGATGATCGCGAGTGAGAATTTCGCCCCGTTGAGCGTGCTGGAGGCCCAAGGGTCGGTCCTGACCAACAAGTACGCGGAGGGCTATCCGGGCCGCCGTTACTACGGCGGTTGTGAACACGTCGACGAGTTGGAGCAATTGGCCATCGACCGCGTGAAGGCGTTGTTCGGCGCCGAGTTCGCCAATGTCCAGCCACATTCGGGCGCACAGGCGAACGCGGCGGTGTTGGCGGCGCTGTTGTCACCGGGAGACACGTTCCTCGGCCTCGACCTCGCTCACGGTGGGCATTTGACCCACGGTATGCGTCTGACCTTCTCCGGCAAGTACTTCAACGCCGTGCCCTACCACGTGCGAAAGGACACCCACCTCGTCGACATGGACGAGGTGGCCAGGCTGGCCCGACGACACCGACCGAAGCTGATCGTGGCGGGCTGGTCGGCCTATCCCCGCCACCTCGACTTCGCTGGGTTCCGACGGATCGCCGACGAGGTCGGCGCCTACCTGATGGTGGACATGGCGCACTTCGCCGGTCTGGTCGCCGCCGGACTGCACCCGTCCCCGGTGCCGTACGCGGACGTGGTCACCTCGACCACACACAAAACCCTCGGTGGCCCACGAGGCGGGGTGATCCTGGCCAAGCAAGAACTGGCCAAAAAGCTCGACTCCGCGGTGTTCCCCGGCATGCAGGGGGGCCCGTTGCAACATGTGATCGCGGCCAAAGCGGTGGCGTTCAAACTCGCCGCGCAACCGGAGTTCCGGACACGGCAGGAACACACCCTCTCCGGGGCCAAGATCCTGGCCGAACGGCTGTTGCGGGAAGAGAACGTGGGCGTGGTCTCCGGTGGAACGGACGTCCACCTGGTCCTGGTCGACCTTCGGGACTCCGAAATGGATGGAAAAAGCGCCGAGGACAGACTGCATCGCGTGGGAATCACGGTGAACCGCAACGCCGTCCCGTTCGACCCACGACCGCCCATGGTGTCCTCCGGCGTGCGTATCGGCACCCCGGCGCTGGCGGCACGGGGTTTCCGCGACGCCGAGTTCATCGAGGTCGCCGACGTCATCGCGACGGCACTGCGCCCCGACACCGACGAGACCACGTTGTCCGAACTGGCCCGCAGGGTCACCACCCTGGCCGAACGCCACCCCCTCTACCCGGAGTTGCAGGCATGAGCGCGGCGACGACACCACCGGGAGCGGACCTGCCCGAACACCCGGATTTCCTCTGGCGTAACCCGGAACCGAAGAAGAACTACGACGTGGTGATCGTCGGTGGCGGTGGACACGGCCTGGCGACCGCTTACTACCTGGCGAAGAACCACGGGATCACCGACGTCGCGGTGTTGGAGAGAGGCTGGCTCGCCGGCGGCAACATGGCCCGCAACACCACGTTGATCCGGTCGAACTACCTCTGGGACGAATCCGCGACGATCTACGAACACTCCCTGAAACTGTGGGAGGGACTGGAAGAGGAGCTGGACTACCCGATCCTGTTCTCCCAGCGCGGAGTGCTCAACCTGGCGCACACCGAACAGGACGTCCGCGACTCGATCCGTCGCGTCGAGGCCAACAAGCTCAACGGCATCGACGCGGAATGGCTCGAACCGGAGGAAGTCGCCCGGGTCTGCCCGATCGTCAACATCTCCGAGGACATCCGCTACCCCGTTCAAGGAGCGACCTACCAGCCTCGTGCGGGAATCGCCAAGCACGACTACGTCGCCTGGGGATTCGCCCGCCGCATCGATCAGGCGGGAATCGACCTGATCCAGGACTGTGAGGTCACCGGGTTCACCGTAATCGGCGACCGGGTGACCGGGGTGCGGACCACCCGTGGCGACATCGGCTGCGGCACCGTCGCACTGTGCGCCGCGGGCCACACCTCGGTGCTGCTGGACAAGTTGGGCGTGCGCGCCCCGCTGCAATCCCATCCGCTCCAGGCGTTGGTCTCCGAACTGTTGGAGCCGGTGCACCCGACCATCGTCATGTCCAACGCCGTACACGTGTACGTCTCCCAGGCGCACAAGGGCGAGTTGGTGATGGGAGCGGGCATAGACGCCTACAACGGGTACGGGCAGCGAGGGTCGTTCCACATCATCGAACGACAGCTGGCCGCGGCCGTGGAACTGTTTCCCGTCTTCGCCCGCGCCCACCTGCTGCGTTCCTGGGCGGGCATCGTCGACGTCACACCGGATGCGAGCCCGATCATCGGACACACCCCCTACGAGAACGTGTTCGTCAACGCCGGATGGGGGACCGGCGGATTCAAGGCGACACCGGGGATCGGCTGGTGTTACGCGCACACCATCGCGCACGGCGAGCCGCATCCGTACGTCGCACCGTTCAGCTTGGACCGATTCACCACCGGCGCACTCATCGACGAGCACGGCGCTGCGGCCGTGGCCCACTGACGACGCGAGGACTGCCATGCAACTGATCCACTGCCCCTGGTGCGGCCCCCGCGAGGAGGTCGAGTTCCACTACGGCGGTCAAGCCGAGATCGCCTATCCCGAGAACCCGAGCGAATTGTCGGACCGCGAATGGGCCGAGTTCCTCTTCTACCGCGACAACCCGAAAGGACCGTTCGCCGAGCGGTGGAACCACAGCGCGGGCTGCCGCCGCTGGTTCAACGCCGTCCGCGACACGCACACCTACCGATTCCTGGGCACGGCCAAACTCGGCGAGCCGTTGCCGCAGCCGAAGGCCCAGCGGGACGAGGAGGTGCGGATATGACGCGGGTCCACGGGTACGGCCGCATCGACCGCAGCCGCACCCTCACCTTCACCTTCAACGGACGCACCTACACCGGACACCCCGGTGACACACTCGCGTCGGCGCTGCTGGCCAACGGTGTCCACCGGCTCGGGACCAGCGTCAAGTTCGGCCGCCCCCGGGGCATCACCGCCGCCTGGACGGAGGACGCGACCGCGCTGGTGCAGATCGAACGACCGTTTCCCGAACCGATGCTGCAGGCCACCACCGTCGAACTCGTCGACGGCCTGGTGGCCCGCGGAGTCAACGGGCGGGGCACGCTCGCCGACGTCCCGGACCCGGCCCGTTACGACCACCGACACGTGCACACCGACA
>SMEK01000141.1_pt1 | contig 29149 bp, 28 predicted proteins | sample 2456371 | NCBI WGS metagenome assembly SMEK01 (sample SAMN10132590, study PRJNA489261) | soil metagenome | isolation source: day1 antibiotic-loamy sand soil ammended with composted manure from dairy... | place: USA | collected 2015-04-01
TATATTATTCTAAGGCTGCTGCACCGCTCACAATCTCGGTAATTTCTTGTGTGATCTTATCTTGACGAGCTCGGTTATAACGCAACGTAAGTTCATCGATCAGTTCCATCGCATTATCCGTAGCATTTTTCATCGCAGTCATGCCTGAAGCATATTCACTGGCTTTACTCTCTAAAATCGCACCAAAAATCAAACTTTCAGCATATTGAGGTAATAAAACGTTTAATATTTCCTCAATATTTGGTTCAAATTCATAGGATAAGTTGCTACCAGTTGATTCAATGTCTGTAAGCGGCAAAATTTTCTTAGCAATAACTTCGTGAGAAATGACAGTTTTGTAATGCGTATATATTAAGTACAGTTCATCATATGTACCGTCTGAATACATCCCTACCGCTTGGCGAGTAATATTGTTAATCTCATCATAAGTTGGATGGTCGTGTAGTCCGGCAATATCTAATAAAATGTTGTGACCTAATTTTTTAAAATAGTCACGTCCTACTTTACCAATGGCTATGATGCCATATTCATCCGGCGATTTATGACGTTTCTGTATCATTTGGTTCACTTTACGAATAACGTTACTATTGTATGCACCAACTAACCCACGATCAGCTGTAATCACAATATAACCCGTTTTTTTAACTGGACGCTGTTCTAACATTGGATGAGTAACTTCACTTGTACCTGAAGCTACACTGGAAACAACATCCTGAATCTTTTCCATATATGGTAAAAAGGATTTTGCACTTTGTTCAGCCTTACTTAATTTTGCCGTGGATACCATTTCCATCGCTTTAGTAATTTGACTTGTCTTTTGTGTTGATGTAATCCTTGATTTTATTTCTCTTAAAGATGCCACTCAATTCACCACCTTTTTTAAAGTTGGACATCCTGACTGTCAGGATGTCTATTTCGATTCAGATGTGATAAATGTTTTCTTGAAACTATTAATGGTTTCAGCCATATCATCATCTGCAGGTAGTTGTTGAGTTTTCTTAATTTCATCAACAACAGCTGGTTTGTTTTGATCAATCCAGCTATAAAACTCATTTTCAAAGCGACGGACATCTTCCACTGGAATATCATCTAAGAATCCGCGGGTTAGAGCATAAAGGATCATAACTTGTTTTTCAACAGGAATAGGTTTATTTAAATCCTGTTTTAATATTTCAACTGTACGTACACCACGAGCCAGTTTTGCTTGGGTTGCTTTATCTAGGTCTGAACCGAATTGTGCGAAGGATTCAAGTTCACGATATGATGCTAAATCTAGACGTAGTGTACCTGCAACTTTTTTCATCGCTTTAATTTGCGCGTCACCACCAACCCGTGACACAGATAACCCAGCATTAATCGCTGGTCTTACACCAGAGTGGAATAAATCAGATTGTAAGAAGATCTGACCATCTGTAATTGAGATAACGTTCGTTGGGATGTATGCAGAAATGTCCCCTGCTTGTGTTTCAACGAATGGTAATGCAGTTAAAGAACCGCCACCTTTTGCATCACTTAATTTCGCTGCCCGTTCTAGTAGACGGGAGTGTAGATAGAATACATCCCCTGGATATGCTTCACGACCTGGAGGACGACGTAGTAACAAGGACAATTCACGGTAAGCTGCAGCTTGTTTTGAAAGGTCATCATATACAACTAGAACATGTTTTCCGTTGTACATGAACTCTTCTCCCATAGAAACACCTGCATATGGAGCCATGTATAATAATGGTGCAGGTTCAGAAGCAGAAGCTGATACAACGATTGTATAATCCATTGCACCGTATCTTCTTAAAGTTTCAACTGTACCACGAACCGTTGATTCCTTTTGTCCAATTGCAACATAAATACAAATCATGTTTTCATCTTTTTGGTTAATGATGGTGTCAATCGCCACACTTGTTTTACCTGTTTGACGGTCACCGATGATTAATTCCCGTTGACCGCGACCAATTGGTACAAGAGCGTCAATCGCTTTGATTCCTGTTTGAAGTGGTTCATGAACAGATTTACGATCCATAACCCCTGGTGCTGGACTTTCGATTGGACGAGTTTTTGTTGTTTTGATTGGACCTAATCCATCAAGTGGTTGACCTAGTGGGTTTACAACACGACCAATTAATTCTTCACCAACTGGTACTTCCATAATACGTCCAGTACGACGAACTTCAGCACCTTCACGTATATCTGTGAAAGGTCCTAAAATAATTACACCGACGTTATTCTGTTCAAGGTTTTGGGCCATACCCATAACCCCGTTTTCAAATTCCAATAGCTCTCCAGCCATTGCATTATCTAAACCATGTACACGCGCGATTCCGTCACCTATTTCGATAACGGTACCGACATCGGTTACAGTCATATCAGCCTGATAATTTTCAATCTGCTTTTTTATCAGAGCGCTGATTTCTTCTGCCTTAATGCTCAATTCTTTCACCCCTCTTAAATACCATTTATCCGATTAGTTCGCGTTTGAGGCCGTCTAGTTTTCCACGCAGACTTCCATCATAGATGCGATTTCCAATTTGAATTTTTAATCCGCCAAGTAACTCTTCGTTTACGGTATTTTCTATTTCTAACGATTTTTTGTTCAATTTCTTCGCAAACACACTTACTAATGCTTCTTTTTCTTCGTCTTTTAATGGACGAACAGACTCCACATGAGCTTTCGCTATCCCCTTATTTTCATAAGAGATTTGAATAAACTCATCGATTACCGTCAGTATGTATTGTGCACGTTGACGATCTAATAAAAGTAGTAATGTATTAATAACAAATGGATTAAACTCTCCAAATGCTTCGTTTATGAGTTCACGTTTTTTGTCTTTTCCAATCTTTGGAGACGTTAGAAAGGACAGAATTTGTTTATCTTGACTAAAAATTTCTTTTACAACTTTTACTTCTTCTTCAATTTGATCAACAAGATTGTTTGCTTCGGCTAATTGGAAAAGAGCAAGCGCATACTTATGTGCTACAATCGTATCCTTCATTACTCTTCTCCTGCCTTCTTAATATACTCTTGAATAAGTGCTTCTTGATCTTTCTCATCTAATTCTTTCTCAATTACTTTAGAAGCAATTAGTACAGATAAGCTCGCCACTTGTTCACGTAACGCTTTAACTGCATTTTCTCTTTCTTGTTGAATTTCTAAGCGAGCAGATTCTTTCAAGCGCTCTGCTTCTTGCCGTGCAGCCGAGATAATTTCTTCTTTTTGGGTTTCCCCTTGAAGTTTCGCTTGTTCGATAAATTTTTGCGATTCTTGGCGTGCTTCCTTAACCATTTGTTGATGTTGAGCTAACAATTCTTCTGCTTCTTTTCTAGCTTTTTCAGCTTTATCTATTTCACTCGCGACATGTTCCTCGCGTTGTTTCATTACATTCACTAATGGACCCCAGGCAAATTTCTTTAGCAACAACATGAGGACGAGAAATGCAACTAATTGGTAAAGAGCGTCTCCCCATGTAATACCTGCAGCCGCTGCAACTACTAAACCTTCAGATAACACGCTTAGCTTCACTCCCTTCAAAGGCTGGGTTTTCTTTTAAAGAAATCTATATACACATACACTTCGTTGTTTATCGTCATAAAGGAATGGCGAAGGTACTTTTAAAAAATATCTCCGCCATTAAAAATTTATACACCGCTTCTACTATTAAGAGAATAGCGCGATAAATGCAATAACTACGGCCATAATCGGAATAGCCTCTACTAAACCTACACCGATAAACATCGTTACACGCATCATACCTGCTTGTTCAGGTTGACGTGCCATACCTTCTACTGTTTTAGAAACGATTAAACCGTTACCGATACCAGCACCTAATGCTGCTAAACCGATTGCTAATGCTGCTGCTAAAGCTCCCATTTAAAACTTCCTCCTTTTAAATTATGAAAATATATAAAAAAGTTTTATGTTGTTCATAAAATGAACTTAATAGATAATATATTAATGGCTCTTGTTCACTTTATGTGACATATAAACCATTGTTAACATAGTAAAGATAAAGGCTTGAATGGAACCTACAAAAATACTGTACCCTTGCCAAGCCATCATTAGAGGGAATGCTAACACCCCAGTAATGATATGACTTATTCCAAGTCCTGCAATTAAACCAAGTAAGACTTCACCTGCATAAATGTTCCCGAATAAACGGAGACCCAGTGTTAAAGTGTTTGCAAACTCTTCAATAATATTAATAGGTGTTAAGAATTTTAATGGTTTACTATATCCCGTAATATATTCTTTTCCACCTTTTAATTTGACACCGTAATAGTGGGTCAAACCAACAACCAAACTAGCAAGTGTTAAGGTTAGTAATGGATCAGCTGTAGGCGATTTCCACCATAATTCTCCATTAACTGAAAAAGCAAATGGTAAACCTAGCATGTTTGAAACAAATATGTACATAATTAAAGTCAGTGCTAGTAGATGGAATCTAGCCCCCGTTTTCCAATCCATGTTACTGTTGATAATCCCTTTCACAAAATCTAGTACCCACTCTAAAAAGTTTTGGGCTCCAGTCGGTTTCATTTGCAGATTTCGACTACATAAAAATGCAATCAAAAACACGATTACACATGCAACAGTAATCATAAGGACATTCGATAAGTTAAAAGGAATTCCGAATAATACAGTCGTTGGGCTTCCATGACTCACTTTTCTCACCTCTCTTCCTGGCTGCGTTTAGTAATGAACATAATGAAAAACTCTGCAAAGACGACACCAACAGATGCCAATAAACCAATGACAGTAGCAATTATATTAAAATAATTTGGAAATTTCATCGCTATAAGTATAGCAAGGGCAGCATAAGCAAATCTGCTCAGCGTCCCAATGGAATAAATTTTTTTACCATATTTAACAGCTTCACTAAATTTAATGGTTTTTTTATAAAGTAACCATAAATTAATGAAACTTACGGTGGTTCCTAGAATTAATCCAAGAAAAATCGTTTTATAAGGAGTAAATCCCCAGCCTAAGACTAATAGGGCAAGTAAGTAAAATAAGAATTGCTTGTATTTCTTAAATAAATTTCCTATATCTGGCATAAGCTCTAGTTCCCCTAAAAAAAATCATATTTCCATTATACAATAGGACCTTGTTACGTTTGTGACTAATTTTTTAATCATATATGTCGTTATGTAATAGAACACTTCAACATTTAGACATATTTTCATAATTTAGTTTAGTCCGATTATTTACACAATTTTTTTGGAAATTACGAGATCAAATCCATTTTTTCTTTTTATCACCGGAATGGAAACCCTATCATTTCCCTACTTTAGGGTACAACAGTAAGCTTTTTCTGTCAATTTATTAAACGTAAAAAAGTAAAAGATAACGTGAAACAGCATTTCCATTTTCATATTTTTGTCACAAATCGTATTTTCCTGTCTATTTTTAAAAAAATTTTGTTAAGTTCTTGAAATTTCATTCACATTTTTCATTCTAACAAAACTTTGCTAGGAAAAACTAGCAAATTGTGAACATTTTATGACCACAAAAAAGCCGTTGCTGTTGCGAAAATAATTAACCATAAATTATTGTGGCTGATTGATTTCAACTACCTGTTCTACATAATCTTCTTTACCTTCCTTTTTCGCAAAAGCAACAGCGATATATACACCAGAATGTATTTTTCTCTTTAGCTTAGCTTTTTTCGTTACAAGCCCTCGTTTCATATTCTTTACGACATCTAGAAACTCGACAAATTGAAACGTGTCCGCCTCAAACAAGGCAATTCCAAATTCATCCGCACCACCAGGTAAATAGACTTCATATTTAACCACATCTGTTTGCTTCGTTGTTTCTAGTGAAAATGCCATAATTCTTGGGTAATTCGGTTCGTTGACAACATATAAATATGGAATTTGAATGGTTTGTGAATTAGCATGCATTGTTAAATAGCCATTAAATATTTGATTTTGCTTATGTTCGTCTTTTACCTCCAAACCGATTTTGATTTTTGTTTTTTGTTTTGGTCCTAATGTAAAAGGCATCGGTAAGTCCCAATTGATCGCATCAGAACGAGGGGGTGTTGAAAATGTATAGTGAACTGGTTCATCACTAATATTTTCTACCGTAATCAGTTTCGTTTTTTCTTCGAATTTTGAACCACTTATCTTACCATACTTTAATGAAGCTGGCTGGATGATAGAATTTGAATGAAATGCTCTTACAAGGTCAATTCGTCCTGCTCCTTGTTCAAACGGTTTATAGGTTTGTGAGTCTTCATCTTGTAAAAGAATACTTGTATTCATAAGTAACGCTTTAATTTGTGCTGGTGAAAAGTCGGGATTCGCTTGTTTTAACAATGCTGCAGCCCCAGCCACATGGGGAGCAGACATACTTGTCCCTTGTAAGGCAAGGTAACCGCCAGGAACGGTACTTTCAATGGCAACTCCTGGTGCGAGTAAGTCTGGTTTAATATCCCATGTGTATGTCACAGGACCACGCGAACTAAAATCAGCTAATAAATCTTCTTCTTTTTTTTGAATAATCTTTGCCAAAGTCTGTTTATCCTTTATTAATCGTAAAAGCCGTTCACCTTCTGCTTTTGTTAGAATAGCTGCAGGAATATCAATTTCTGTTTCCAGTTGAGCTGTAATCTCGATATCTTCATTATTAAAAATTAAAACGGCTCTTGCACCTTGATTTTTTGCATTCATCACTTTCTCTGTAAAGGTGATATCCCCTCTTTTCATAAGTACAATTTTTCCATCGACTGACAAATTTGCTAGGTCCTCTTTCTTGCCATGTTTACCATCGATGATGTCATATGAACGAGTTAAGTTCCACGGAGCAGAGCCGACAATCGGTTTTAAGCGGAATAGTTGTCTATCATATTGAAGGTACGGGATTTCCAATTCTGGTGTACTGGCACCTACTGATATCGCACGCTCAGATGTACCAGGTGAACCGACCGTCCAAATTTCTGGGCCAGCGTTTCCATTGGAAGTTACGGCTACTATCCCGCTTTCCACAGCCTTATCAAGAGCTAAACTTGTTGGTAAATCAGGCCCATTAATGCTAACACCGAGGGATAGATTAAGAATATCAACGTTATCTTTCATTGCTTGTTCAATAGCAGTAATAATCGTTTCCGTCGTACCAATCCCGCCCGGTCCAAGCGCTCGATAGACATATATTTCAGCATCAGGTGCAATGCCTGTCATCTTTCCGTTCGCCGCAATGACACCAGCGACGTGAGTACCATGGAAGGTGCTTAATGGTCCTAAACCTTTCGTTTCCATCGGATCTTGATCTTGATCGATAAAATCGAAGCCCTTTACATAAGCTTTCCTTAAGTCAACATGGTTGTAATCAATTCCTGTATCAATAATGCCGACTTTAATCCCTTTTCCTGTCAGCCTATTACCATTTTTATCTTTTATATGCCGTATTGCATCCGTACCAATATAATTAATACTGTTCGGTTTGTGAAGTTGTTTAACTTTTATCGGATTCACTTCTAACTCATATGTATAAGAAGGAAAAAGTTGACATGTATTCAGAAGTTGTTGAGTTTGTGCTCCATTGTTTTGAGTTATTTTGTTCTTAGATTTCATGTTAAGGTCCATCGAACGTTTGTTTAAAAACTTCTCTACTTCCTCTAGTTTGTCTGTTTTCCCTTTTAGTGATAGTCCGTTAAAAACATGTTTAAACTGATGACGAATCTCTAGTTCAGGAAACTGATTTTTTAATTGTTCGATGAACTCATCGGTAATGGGCTCTTGACTAACTAATATTGCTACTTGGTCCTCTGTTTCTTTTGGAAGGGGTGGGAATTTATATGGACGATTCATTGTTTTTCTAGAAAATTCTTGTAGTACTTGTTTTTCATTTACTTGCTTATCGGCTTTACTCAGGTGTGTTAGACATTCATTTAATCGAGCGTTTGATTGACTTTGAAATGAAAAAAAGAAGAGGATTAAGCATACGAAGAGGAATAAGGTTTTATTTCGCTTACGGTAAGTTTGAGGGGATCTTTTCGGTTGAAATTTTTCCTTCATCGTAACCTCTCCTTTTAATTGTTATTTATTAGTATTGGAGAGGGTAATTCGTTTTATTGAAGTTAAATATTGGATATCAGCGAAATCTACCCAGGACATTTTTTAAAATATTAAAAATGCAACCTTGGGACACACACGAACCCACTGTTGCATCTTTTTATTTTGATCTATGCTAAGAAAAAGCCACCATAGACAAACGCAACAACAATAACAAAGGCAGGATGGACTTTTAATTTTTCCATGAGGAACCAACTACAAACTGCTATGAATATTGTTTGCCAAAGACCAATACCCACATAAGATGTTGCAAAAAATTCATATGCCATAATCCCTAGTAAAACAGCAATGGCTGGGCGTATGTATAACGTAAGTCGTTTTACTTTCGGAGAGTCTTTGTATTTTAATAAGATACTTAAAAGTACAATCATTAAAATGAGTGTAGGCGCTATGTTCGCAAAAATCGCCACCATTGCACCAAGTACACCACCAACTTCATACCCGATATAACCTGCCAATTTCGTTGCAATTGGTCCTGGAAGGGAGTTACCAATCGCTAGTATTTCACTAAACTTATCAACTGTAACCCACTCGTAACGATCCACGACTTCATGTTCGACAAGTGGTATGGATGCAGGTCCTCCGCCGAAACCTAATACACCTGGGAGTAAAAACGCTAAAAAGAGTTGCCAATAAATCATGATACCTTACCTTCATTCTCTTTTTGTTCTGATTTTTTATCTTTTTGTGTAAGAGCAATGGATAACAATATTACAATGATGACAGCAGGATGGATATCAATCACTTGTAATAAAATAAAGATGGTAACGAGTAACAAGGTTGTTGTGGTCCATCCTAACCCTTTTCCAGCTTTACTTACAAAAGTCCAAGCCATTTGGGTTAACAAGACACCAACAACAGGTATTACGGCAGCAATCATCCCACTTACCCAATCAAATTCTTTTATGTTGGATAACGACTTTAATAAGACAATCATTAAAATAACGGTAGGGAGAATACTTGCAATAAGTGAAATAATTAATCCGATTATACCGCCGACTCGATACCCGACAAACCCTGCCAGTTTTGTAATTATCGGACCCGGTAGTGCGTTCCCAAGTGCAATCACATCACCGAATTCATCCGCATCCATCCATTTATATCGTTCTACAGCTTCTTTATAAACAAGCGGAATGGAAGCTGGTCCACCCCCGTACCCTAATAATCCGACTCGTAGAAATGCTAGAAAAAGATTCCAATGTCGTTTCATTTCGTTACATCCTTTATAAAGGTATTCGTTCCATATTTTTATTCAAAAGTAATTTCTATCATTCGTCAACTTTGTATTCATATTTTACCATGCAGCCACAGTTCCATCCGTCCGTGACTCACTGCCACCGATAAGTACGCCTGTTTCTGGGTCCCGCCAAATAATTTGCCCACGTCCAAAGCTATTCGGCTCAAGTTGTATAGATATTTTATGCCCGCGTTGTGCCAGTCCTACAGCTATATGGTGTGGGAACCGATGTTCAACTTCGACTTGTTTTTCTTTTAACCACTGCCATCTTGGAGCATCTAAGGCTGCTTGCGGATGCATGCCAAAATCGACTGTATTCATAATGACTTGAACATGGCCTTGAGGCTGCATAAAGCCACCCATTACACCAAATGGCCCAATTGGTACATGACCTTTTGTTAAAAATCCAGGTATTATCGTATGATATGTCCTTTTGCCACCCACTAACTTGTTAGCATGATTGGAATCAAGTGAAAAATTGTGACCGCGATTTTGTAGGGCAATTCCTGTATCTGGTACTACAATTCCAGAACCAAATCCCATATAATTACTTTGAATAAAGGATACCATATTCCCTTCTTTATCAGCGGTAGCTAAATAAACTGTACCACTTCTTGAAGGATCACCAGCTTCAGGCATCATTGCCTGATCCGTAATGAGACTTCTTCTTGTTTCAGCATAATTTTCACTTAGTAGTTGTTCGGTCGTATACGGCATCTTTTCACGTTCAGTAACATATTTCAGCGCGTCGCTAAAACCAAGCTTTATCGCCTCAATTTGTTTATGGTATGTATCAATCGAATCTTTTTCTGAAAATGTAAATCCTTTTAAAACGTTTAAAGCAAGAAGGGCGACAATCCCTTGACCGTTCGGTGGTATTTCCCAAACGTCATATCCTCTGTAATTTACATGAATCGGGTCTACCCACTCTGGATAAAAGGCAGTTAAATCATCCATATGTAAAAATCCGCCAGTTTGTTCAGAGAAATTGGCGATTTTTTCTGCAATTTCTCCCCGATAAAAAGTTTCACCGTTCGTTTCCGCAATTAATTTTAATGTTTTCGCATGATCTTTTGATGCCCAAACTTCACCAACCTTTGGAGCTCTTCCCTTCGGTGCAAAGGTCGTAAACCAATGCTTGTATTCCTCACTTATCAGTTTTTCTTTATATTGTGTGTAAGCATAATTCCAATATTTTGCTAGAGTCGTAGATACGGGATATCCTTCTTCTGCATATTGTATAGCCGGTTGTAACACTTCTTTCAGCGAAAGGCTACCAAATCGTTTCGAAAGTTCTGCCCATGTACCAGGTGCACCGGGTACTGTAACTGGAATCCAACCGTGGGCTGGCATCGTTTCATAACCACGTTCTTTCACTACATCGATGGAAATGGATTTAGGTGCTGGACCACTACCGTTTAAACCGTACAATTTCCCCTTTGTCCAAACAAGGGCAAATGCATCACCACCAATACCGTTGGATGTAGGTTCGACAACTGTTAAACAAGCTGCTGTTGCAATTGCAGCATCAATGGCATTTCCCCCTTTTCTTAATATGTCGAGTCCTGCTTGTGCAGCTAACGGTTGTGATGTGGCAACCATGCCATTTTTTGCATATGTGGAATGTCGTCCAACCGGGTAAGGACTGCTGTGATGGTCAATAGAAAACATTTGCATCCCCCTTTCATGCGTCGAATTATAGGAATAGTACAAATTTATTTAATTTTTGTCAATGTTTGTGTTGTTTAAAAAGAGAAATAATGGGTAAAAAATTAAATTGTTGCATTCAGATAAGAGAAGCAGTTTTTTGGACAATTACGTTGTGGGGTATTGACTCGGATTGAATATGAATTTTCGGGTTCATCAAACATATGATCCATTTCATTCAATAAGTTGACAAGTGAAGGATGGTTCAAACGTTTGTTATACCTAATTTTTTGGAATATGTTCATCTCGGTAAATTTATCAAAACGTTTGATTGAAAGGGTTTTGATCATAAGCGACAAATCAAACGATTGATTAACTTTTTATAAAATGATAAGAAAACAAGTGTTAAATAAAAAGGGCCAGTCCAGAATGTCTTATTTCAGGATTATTTGATAGGTACGGCGGCGGTCACGCATCCAGTGGCACGACCACCAGCAATGCGTTTGCGGGCGGCTTTTGTGCCTACGCTTACGTTTTTGGCACAAAAGATTTTGTAGTTCCCGCTAGTGTCACCGCCAAACTCTCCCTTCAAAAATCCGCTTTTTATGACTTGGACAGCCCTATTATGTACAATTACTTAGTACCAAATAACCGGTCACCAGCGTCACCAAGACCTGGTACAATATAGCCATTTTCATCTAATTTATCATCTAAAGCCGCAATGTAAATATCAACATCTGGATGTGCTTCTTCTAAAGCTTTTAATCCCTCTGGCGCAGCAATTAAACATAGGAATTTAATACGCTTTGCACCACGTTTTTTCAAACTATGAATTGCTTCGATTGCAGAACCACCTGTTGCAAGCATTGGATCGACGACGAAAATGTCACGTTCTGTTATATCGGATGGGAGCTTAACATAATATTCAACTGGTTTTAATGTTTCTGGATCACGGTATAATCCTATATGGCCTACTTTGGCTGCTGGAATTAATTTCACAATTCCGTCAACCATTCCAATACCTGCACGAAGAATTGGTACGATACCTAATTTTTTACCGGATAAAACTTTTGATTTCATTCTAGAAACTGGGGTTTCGATTTCCACTTCGTCTAACGGCAAGTCTCTTGTTGCTTCAAATGCCATTAATGTTGCAATTTCATCAACTAATTCGCGAAATTCCTTTGTGCCTGTTTCTTTTTTACGAATATGTGTAAGTTTGTGCTGAATTAATGGATGATCAAATACGTATACTTTTCCCATGTGTATCGCCTCTTTCATCTTATTAATCGGTTACTAGATTGTTCAACTGTATACATTTTTAGTTTGGCAGTGTTGTATTTGTGTATTGAGGATAAATGGATACTTAACCATTATCATAGAATAAAAATTTTCACTTCGATTTATTTTACAAAAAATCATATATTTCGGCAATAGTCTACACGTATTATAACAAAACTTTCAAATCCCCTGACATTTATTTTTATTATGGGAACTCGGCTTGGGATTAGTACATAGGTTTTTATAGTTATACTTTCTTTGTTCTTTTGTCTATTCATACAATCCTTATCTTTTCCAATTGTAAAAGGAAATATTGTCTATATCGAAGTTGAAATTTATTGAAGCGAAAAATTTTGACGAATGAAAAAAGCCCACATAGGGTGCCCTTAAAAGTTTATTTTGATTAACCTTTAAAGAGCATAACCATAGTGAGCCTTTATAAAGAGAAAGGATAAATCTTATGCATATAATGGATATTTATCTGTTAAAGCTTTAACACGAGCACGGGCTTGCTCTAATGCTGCTTCATCTTCATGATTCTTAAGCGTATAAGCAATAATTTTACCAACCTCAATCATGTCTTCTTTAGTAAAGCCACGTGTTGTCGTCGCTGCCGTACCAATACGAATACCGCTCGTGACAAAAGGCGTTTCTGGATCAAATGGGATCGTATTTTTGTTTACCGTAATGTGAACTTCATCTAATACTTTTTCCGCCACTTTTCCAGTTATACCGAGCGGACGTAAGTCAACTAACAATAAATGGTTATCTGTTCCGCCACTGACAAGATCCAAACCTTCTTCTACAAGTGATTCACCAAGAGCTTTCGCGTTGTCAACAACGTTTTGGATGTATGATTTAAATTCTGGTTGCATTGCTTCACCAAGGGCGACAGCTTTTGCAGCAATCACATGCATTAATGGACCACCTTGAATACCAGGGAAGATGGCTTTATCGATTTTTTTCGCATATTTTTCTTTGCATAAAATCATGCCACCCCGTGGACCGCGTAATGTTTTATGTGTTGTAGTCGTAACAAAGTCTGCATATGGAACAGGATTTGGGTGAAGGCCAACAGCGACAAGTCCGGCAATATGGGCCATATCCACCATAAGGTAAGCACCAACTTCGTCTGCTATTTCACGGAATTTTTTGAAATCAATAATCCGTGGATAAGCACTGGCTCCTGCTACAATTAATTTTGGTTTATGTGTACGCGCTTTTTCTAATACATCGTCATAATTAATCGTTTGAGTTTTTTCGTCTACACCATAATCAACAAAATTGTATTGCACACCACTAAAGTTCACTGGACTACCATGGGTTAAATGACCACCATGGGATAAGTTCATACCGAGAACGGTATCACCAGGCTCTAATACAGAAAAGTAAACTGCCATATTCGCTTGTGCACCGGAATGTGGTTGAACGTTCGCATGTTCGGCACCAAAAATCTGTTTTGCCCGGTCACGAGCAATATCTTCTGCAACATCAACAAATTCACATCCGCCATAGTAACGTCTTCCAGGATAACCTTCCGCATATTTATTCGTTAAAACGGACCCTTGTGCTTCCATAACAGCTTTTGTGACAAAGTTTTCAGAAGCGATTAATTCAATATTTGTTTGTTGTCTTTTTCGTTCGTCCTGTATAGCTTTGTATAGTGTAGGATCTTGTTTCGCAATATAACTCATCAGTCAGCCTTCCCCTTTCATCTTTCAACGATTAATTTATATTCATCTTCATTGTAACATGATTTCGATTGTTCGGAAACGATAAATTATTTTTTCTTGTATCTTTTATTAATGTTCGTATTTTATTGAATATCATCTATTAATTACAATATTTTTTTAAAAAAAATTATGAAACACATATTTTTAACGGCAGGAGGTATTGTCCTCTGTTACTTGATATACTGCCCGCTCGCCCCCTATTAATTTTGGACGTGTTTTGGCTAAAGTGACATGAGCTTCACCAATACGGTCTAAAGATACCCGGACGGGTACAGCAACATGTTTTAAATGCATACCAATAAAGGTGTCACCAATATCCACCCCATAGTCAGCTTTTACAAATTCAACGACTACCGGATCAGACATATTCCGATAGGCGTAAGTTGCCATTGAACCACCTGCACTTGGTGCTGGCACAACAGTTACTTCTTCTAAATTTAATCGCTCTTGAACATGGCGTTCCATGACTAGCGCGCGATTTAAATGTTCACAACATTGGAATACCGGTTGAATGCCAGTTTCTGTGCAGAATTTTTCAACGGCATTAAAAATTATTTGAGCAACCTCTGTCGATCCTGCAGTACCAATCTTTTTACCAATAATTTCTGATGTTGAACAGCCGATAACAATTAGTTGATTTTGTTTTGGTTCAATTTGCTTTCTAAACGCTTGAAATATTGATTCTGTTTCCTGGCGCCATTTTTGTAAATCTTGGTTCACTTGCCACCCTCCACTTTTTTGCATACGATTGTGATAAAAAAGGCCGACCGTTTCACAATAACCCATCATCTAGTTGTAAAATTCATCCCTAGATCAATCGTATTGTGTTGGTCAGACCCATATGTTGTTAAATTCGTTTAGGTAAATCTACCCTTACTCGTTTTTTGCTTCATAATCTGTAATTTTACCGACCCTTCGTTCATGACGTCCTCCGGTAAATTCCGTCGTTAGCCACGTTTGTGCAATTTCTCTTGCAAGACCCGGCCCGATAACACGCTCACCCATCGCTAAAATATTTGTATCATTATGTTCCCTAGTTGCCTTTGCACTAAATACATCATGGCAGAGAGCACAACGGATGCCTTTTACTTTATTGGCTGCGATACTCATACCAATGCCAGTCCCACAAATTAAAATACCACGGTCAAATTCACCATTTGCCACTTTTTCTGCAACAGGTAATGCATAATCTGGATAGTCAACCGAACAATCGCCTTCACAACCAAAATCTTCAAATTCAATATTAAGTTCTTCTAACAGTGACACTATTTCATTTTTTAAATTAACTCCACCATGATCGCAAGCTATAGCTACTTTCATGTTGTCCACCTCTATATTTTTTAATATGTACCTACTAATAGATATGAAGGTTGGAAATCCTCTTATATTATGTACATAAAACAATAATTTAAGCCGATAATTCCCTAACCTAGATTCATCGTTTAATAGAATGAATTACATATATTTTAGCATACATATGATAACGAAACTATCATACTGATGGATTAGTTAACCTTAAACTTTGTAATCGTTTGTTTTAAATTATCGGCAAGTTCCTTTAGTTCATTAACATGCTGTTCTACCGTTTCAATACCCACTGTCTGTTCTTGTGCTGCAGCCGCAACTTCTTGTGCCCCAGCTGAAGTTTCTTCAGAAATGGCAGAAACTTCTTGTGATTGAGTAGATGTATTATGAATGGACTCCATTTGTTTATCTACTAATAATGATATCTCTTTTACAGCATCTGCAACTTGATAAATCGTTTGTGTCATTTGTTCCATCATTTCACGTGTCGTTGCACCTTTTTTCACTTCTTGATTAACCGATTCAACTTGATGATTGATTAAATTTGAAACTTGTTTCACTTCATTTTGCATGTTTCGAATCAATTCTGCTATACCACTAACAGCTTTAGCACTTTCATCAGCCAGTTTTCGAACTTCTTCTGCAACTACAGCAAAACCTTTCCCATGTTCACCAGCTCGAGCTGCTTCAATGGAAGCATTCAAAGCGAGTAAGTTCGTTTGCTCAGCAATATCCCCAACAAGTTGAATGATTTGCTCAATTTGGTTTGCATTGTCCGTTAAATGATTCACAGACTTGATCGTTTCCCGATTTGAATTCGAAACGTTTTCAATCCCGTTGACAAGGGAAGAAATCACTTTTTGACTGTCCTGTAAGACATCAAGCATTTCCTTCGACTTTTCTTCAGAATCTTTTGCTTTTATTTGTACTTGATTTGCCATTTCGGTAACATCCTCAATCGATTCCGCGATGGATTGAATGGATTCTGCTGAGTTTTCAGCTCCTTGGGAAATTTCCGTAATGGTGATCCCAATATTTTCAGCTTGTTCTGACGCCTTTGTTGCTTCAGCTGAAATGATATTCACCTTTTCATTAGTCGCTGTAAAGTTCTTATTAATGAGTTGTACCATTTGGCGAAGATTATCCAACATATAGTTAAAGGCTAAGCCAACGGCACGTATTTCATCATCGGATTTAGATACCTTTACATCGACCGTCAAATTACCTTCAGCTGCTTGAATTGCTGCTTTTTCTAAGTCTTGTAAAGGCTTAACAATTATAGTTGCAGCAAAAAATGCTAAAATTCCCATCCACATAGCGCCTGCTGCTAACACTAAAATGACATACAAAGTTTGGTTTTCAAAAAAGTTCTCAAAAAAAACGGGATAAAGTACATATATGAAAAAACCACTAGTAGAATAAGTTATGATTCCGAGAATTAACGTAAACCAAACTAACTTTTTACGAATCCCAAACTTATACTTTTTCTTCGTCACATCACTTCTCCCCTTTTGTAAATGCTATCAACTATGTCATTAGATAAAAAACAAGATTAGATTCAATTTATTCACATTCAGATCGATCTGAAAAATGTTTTAATAATTCATCTATCATGGATTGAAGCTCGTTAAAAGTTTCACGATAAGTTTCTAACGTTCCGCCAAAAGGATCTGAAACATCTCCATTACTTTTTAAAGCAAATTCCTTTAACGTATATATTTTCTCTTTGCTCGTTGGAAATTGTTGCTGAATCATCAGTTTATGGGCATTTGTCATCGTGAGAATGTAATCAGCCCAATCCACAGTTTCCTCTTGAAGCTGTGTCGCTTGATGTTGAATGGATATATTATTTTCCTTTAATACTTGTTTAGCCAGTGGAGAAGCATCAACACCTGGTGCAGCAAATACACCTGCTGATTTCACTTCTATATTTGGTATATTTTTACTTTTTACAATGGCTTCTGCCATAGGACTTCGGCACGTATTTCCTGTACAAACAAACAATATTCTAGTCATTTTTTACCTCCTACCTTTATTATAATCGATTCAAAAAATTCTTGAAAGTGTTACTATAAATATTCACTCAATGTTACTAAAAAGATAAAATCAGTTTTATTCCAAAAAATAACAAAATCGACCCACCAAAGGCTTCACTATATTGGCCAAAAATTCCTTTCATTTTTTTACCGAAAAACAGACCGAACCAAGTTAAAATTGTAGCAAATAGACCAAACAATAAGACAGCAGTAATCATTCGCGTACCAAATATCCCTAGACTTAAACCAAGAGAAAAACTGTCTATGCTGACACTGAAGGCGAATAAAAAAATGCCAATACCACTTAGTTTTAGACTTGGCGTGTCGTCATCTTTAAAACTTGAGACAAACATATGAATACCGATGAAAATAAGTAATGTTCCGCCGATATAAGTTGCCACAATTCCGAGCGTCTCCGATAATAACTTTCCAAGTATTATTCCTAAAAGCGGCATCCAAATATGGAAGGCACCCACCGTTAATCCGATTTGGAAAATTTGTTTAAGCCGCATCGGAACCATTCCCATGCCAAGCCCTACAGAAAAAGCATCCATTCCAACCGCAATCGCAATGAGTGACAATGTAAACAGTTCATTTAACGCTTGAGACAAAATAAATTCCCCCTATTGGCAGGATTCTTAAAAGTTGGACTAGCTTTTATAACATATGCACAAAATAGGGGGAATAGAATTATGGTTATTTAAAAAGGTATCGTAAACATTTTACGGACGTTTTAGTTTTCATATATGACAGTATGACCGGCTGCTTTTATTAAACGGTTCATGATGGCAATACCGATTCCCTCAGCTGGAAATGTTTCACTAATGATCATGTCAATTTTTTCTTGATCGAAGGCACGTAATGTTTTAAACAACGATCGGGCAACCGTGGACAAGTCTTTACGGTTTCCACAAGTTAAAATTTTCTCTGCTTGATAAAAATCCTTCCGTTCTTCCGTTGTTAGAACACCTACTTTTTTACCTTCTTGACGTTTTTCATCAATTATTTTTTGTAAAAATTCAGGACTGCCATCGACAAGCACCATCGGTACGTTTGGTGAATAATGTTTATATTTCATTCCGGGTGATCGCGGGTTTTCCACTTCTTCTTTAATTTGAATATCCATATCAACCGGCCCAACTATAGTTTCAATTTCCTCTTTTGTTATACCACCCGGTCGCAAAATAATCGGGATTTCTCCCGTACAATCGATTACCGTTGATTCAACGCCAACACCGGTTTCCCCGCCATCAACAATTCCAGCAATTTTCCCATTCATATCTTGGTATACGTGACTGAAGCTTGTCGGACTTGGCTTTCCTGAAAGATTCGCACTTGGTGCCGCAATTGGTAATCCGCTTGCCTTTATGAGTGCTAATGCAACTGGGTGATTCGGCATACGTATCCCCACTGTGGATAATCCTGCTGTTGTTTTTTCCGAAATAATACCAGGTTTTGTGTTTAAAATAATGGTTAAAGGGCCTGGCCAAAAAGCCTCCATAAGTTTTTCCGCTTTTTCTGGAATATTTTCCCCAAATCGTTCAACTTCTTTCCTTTCACTAATATGGACAATTAGTGGATTATCACTTGGCCTTCCTTTTGCTTGGAATATTTTTTCAACCGCTTCATTACTCAACGCATTCGCACCAAGGCCATAGACTGTTTCTGTAGGAAAAGCAACTATTTCATTTTGTTGTAACAATTCCGCAGCTTCTTTTATTTGTGGATATGTGTATAAATTATCCCCATACTTATCCACTTTCCATACTTTTGTTTCCATATTTTACTCCTTCTTTAAGATAAAATAAAAAAGTCAATTAAATCAAATTTAAACATGACTTCTTAATTAGATTTTAAATGATTTATCATTGTTTTTTTGTGAGTTATTAACAAAATGTGGATAAATTGTTTAATTTTGTGAATAACTCTGTTGATAAATGTGTGTTATACACAATTTTATTAACTTTAGTTTGCTTCCATCTTAGATCTTTTGACTCGTTGTCAGAGGTTTTAATTATTTGTAAGTAGTTTAAATACACTTTCAACATTCAAACTATACCGCTAATTATCGATGATTTCAAATCTTGTATTGACTTATTCATCATTATTATGTATGAGGCTTTTTATGTTCATCCATTCTCTCCCAAATTAAAATTTAAATTTCTGATGTATAAGATTGCTAGATTTGGTTAAGACTGTTTGACAGAAGGGAGAGGATTACATGAGAAAGAGACTAACCCATGCCATTGCATTTTTCTTTATATTACTTACTTTTGCTAGTATTTTAAGTTTATATATACCAAAAAGTTGGGCTGCCACAGAAAACGGTGATATTCAAATTATCCCCAACAATGCCATTCGTTTACGAATTTTAGCCAATAGCAATTCTGAAACAGATCAAGAGATTAAAAGAATGGTCCGTGACAGAGTAAACGAACAAATAACGGAATGGGTAAGTGATCTAACAAATTTAGAAGATGCGCGAACCATTATTGTTGAGAACTTAGATGAATTACAAGAAATTGCTTATGAAGTTTTAGAAGAAGAAGGTATAAACCAAACCATAGATATAGAGTTTAGTGAAGTTGCATTTCCTACGAAGTTATATGGAAATTTGTTATATCCTGCTGGAACATATGAGGCAGTTTTAATTACAATTGGTGAAGGTAAAGGTGCCAACTGGTGGTGTGTTCTTTTCCCTCCATTATGTTTTCTTGATTTTTCTAGTGGAACAGCAGTAAGCGAAGGGGTTGAGGAAGAAGCTAGCGTAGATAGTGAAATAGCGAAGGCAGAAAAGCGTTCGGAAAATGATGAGATTGAGGCAATAGATGTAAATGGTCAACCGGATAACGAGACGGATGCACAACCAGAAATCAAAGAGATTGTTGTTCACGAAGAGAAAGAAGTAGAAACAAAGTTTTTCATCGTCGAATTATTTCAAAAAATCGTTGCTTTTATAGGTTCTATGTTTGGTGGAATTTTGGGATGACCAGGGAAGACAGCGTTGCACCCTAGTTTCTTGGTTAAAATATACGAAAAAGCTAACAAGCATTTTATAGACCTTGTTAGCTTTTATTTTTGTATAGGAGATACATATTTTAGGGAATTTATATGACTTAACCTGTTTTTCTCTTTAAATAAGTACATTTGAAAAATAGCTTTAGTATAATTTTCCATAGTTGTTCTCTCGGGATCGTTTCATCAACTGAATACAACTCGCTTTGGTCAAAGGGATTTTGTGATTTGACAACTTTAAAGTTTATCTACCATGACTATTTTTGAAGACATTTTTTGCTCAATTTCCTCCATTTTGTCCTCGCTCGCTATTCTCGAAGACATTTCACCACTTCATTAGGACAAACTAGTTCAGGAGAAACTTAAGACAAATTAAGCTTCCTTATCATCTTTGTTCAATCAACAACTTACTTTTGGCCTATCTCTATTCTATCCCTGGCCAATCTAAGACAAAATAATTGCCCATCTTAGCCTTACTCTACAAACGCAAAAACCATTCGTTCTTTCCCGTTAATATCCTGAACGACTTCAATATCTGCAAGGGGAAATTGTTCTTTCAGTAGGTTAGCTACGTCGTTACCTTGTCCGACTCCAATTTCAAAGCCAATTAAAGCCTGCTGCTTCATCACTTTCGGTAGTTGACGTATCATTTTTCTATATAGTTCTAAACCATCAAGGCCACCAAATAAAGCCGATGCAGGTTCGTGATCCTTCACAACTTCAGATAAATCTTTTCGATCTGTTAACGGAATATACGGCGGATTAGATACGATCACATCAAAACGTTTTTTACCAATAAACGGCGTTAATAAGTCACCTTCTACAAAACGAATTTCAGCTCCTAGACGTTTTGCATTATCCCATGCAACCGTGAGTGCACCTTTCGAAATGTCTGTTGCTGTTACTTGTAACTCTGGCATCTCTAATTTTAATGTGATCGCAATAGCACCGCTGCCCGTACCGATATCAACACAGTCTAAATATGGCCTACTTTCTTCTACCTCAATATGTTCCTTCTTGTATGCAACGTTAAACCGTTTTTTCACTCGTTCTAGTATACCGTACACTAATTCTTCTGTTTCTGGACGAGGGATTAAAACATTCGGATTAACTAAAAACTTCCGACCATAAAATTCCTCATAACCGATTAAATATTGAATTGGCTCCCCATTGGCATGCTTTAAAATTAAATTCTTAAAAGAACGCCACTCATCACTTGAAATTTCTTTTCGAAGATGGGCCAACAGTTGTGCTCGATCCATTCCCATAACATACCCCATCGCAATGTATGCCACATTTTCTTCTCGACCATGTTTCTTTAAAAAAGACGAAGCCCACTGGAGAGCTTCGTATACTTGTTTCATTTTATAATCCTTCATTTTCTAATTTAGCTGCCTGCTCATTCACAACAAGCGCGTCAATAATCTCATCAAGCTTTCCTTCTAAAATTTGGTCGAGTTTTTGAATAGTTAAGCCGATGCGATGGTCTGTTACGCGGTTTTGCGGGAAGTTATACGTACGAATACGTTCAGAACGATCACCTGTACCAACGGCAGATTTTCGGTTAGCATCATACTCCGCTTGTGCTTGTTGTTGATACATATCATAAATCCGTGCCCGTAATACTTTAAGTGCCTTTTCACGGTTTTTAATTTGAGAACGTTCATCTTGACATGTTACGACAATACCTGTTGGAATATGGGTGAGTCGCACAGCAGACATTGTCGTGTTTACGTGCTGTCCACCAGCACCACTTGCTGCATACGTATCAATACGGATATCACTTTCATTAATTTCTACATCAACATCTTCCATTTCAGGCAATACTGCAACGGTTGCTGTAGATGTATGAATACGACCGCCAGATTCTGTCGTTGGTACTCGTTGCACACGGTGAGCACCATTTTCATATTTCAATTTTGAATACGCACCATGACCATTAATCATAAAAATGATTTCTTTGTAGCCGCCAATGCCAGTTTGATTTGACTCAATGACATCAATTTTCCAGCCTTGAGATTCCGCATATTTTGTATACATACGGTATAAATCGCCGGCGAATAAAGCAGCTTCATCCCCACCAGCAGCACCACGGATTTCCATAATAACGTTCTTATCATCATTCGGATCTTTTGGAACAAGTAGTAGTTTCAATTTTTCTTCAAGCTCTTCAAGTTTCGGTTCTAACTCATGAATTTCTTCTTTCACCATTTCACGCATTTCCGCGTCCAATTTTTCTTCTAACATAGATTTAGCATCTTTTAACTGTTCTGAGATCGTTTTATATTCACGATAAGTTTCTACCGTTTCTTGAATATCGGATTGCTCTTTTGAATATTCTCGTAATTTTTTAGGATCACTCACAACATCCGGATCACTGAGCAATTCATTTAATTGTTCATATCGTTCCTCTACTGCTTGTAGTCGATCAAACATTGACAATGTTGTTCACCTCTTTATTCGATCATTTAAACATTATTCCACTGATTTTATCACTTTTCGTTGATTCATTTTATCTTCATTTGGATGGTCTGGTACATAATGATGATGACGACAACGAGGTTCGTAACTTTCACTGGCACCAACCATAATGACAGGATCATAATAAGAAGCAGGTTTACCATTTATTAAACGTTGGGTTCTGGAGGCTGGAGAACCACAGACTGTACAAACAGCTTGTAGCTTTGTAATCTGTTCTGCAATTGATAAAAGTACTGGGATCGGGCCAAAAGGTTCGCCACGGAAATCTTGGTCAAGACCTGCTGTAATGACACGAAAGCCACTATTTGCTAAATTCTGTGTAATCTCTATAATCTCTTTTTCAAAAAATTGTACTTCATCAATGGCAATCACGTCTGTTTCTTCGGTGATATGGTTATATATTTCACTCGCATTTGCAATGGGAGTCGCTTTAATGGATTCACCATTATGAGAAACAACTTCAACCGTACTGTATCGGTCATCGATTTTCGGTTTAAAAACAGCTACTTTTTGTTTAGCAAAATGACAGCGGCGTACTCGACGAATGAGTTCCTCAGACTTACCAGAAAACATACTGCCGCAAATAACCTCAATCCAACCAGATTGCTTCATTACATACATGGACGCCCTTCCTTCCAATAAGAAAAATTCTTCTCTATATAATACAAGTTGTTTTTCAACGACAATTGACTGTACTCTTATTTGTTCCATACTCTATCATAAACGATACGTGCAATCACGAAAACTATTTTTTTCATAATTAAATTTTCACAACATTTATTATAAGATATGTAAAACGATTTTTCACGAACCAGTATCCAATCGAACAATTGATCAAAATCGTATTTGTATCAACGTTTGTTAAAATTTCATGAACCAAGCGTTTAATACTAACGGCGTTTTTTTAATACGCTTGATTAACCTTTTCAACTAAAACTCATGTTATTATTATGGCCAATATAAAAGTATAGTGAATCGATGATAAAAATATATTTACAATTAATCGTAGATTCTCGCCATAAAAAAACAGGCAAGACTTAAGCATTCCTTGCCTGTTTTTATATAAAGTACAGATTGTTTTTGCTTCAATAAGCAATTAGTTTTTAATGCCGTATTTTTTGTTGAAGCGTTCAACACGTCCATCTGCTTTAGCGAATTTTTGACGACCAGTATAGAATGGATGGCATTCAGAACAAATTTCTACACGCACTTCATCTTTAACTGATCCACTTTCAAATTCGTTACCGCAAGCACATTTAACCATAACGCGTTTGTAATTTGGATGGATACCTGCTTTCATCCTTTTCAACTCCTTCTGCCCTGAATCATACTGAAACAGAGTTAATTTAAGTCTTTATTCAAAAAACACTGAGTCAATTATAGCAAGGTCAGTTTTAAAAATCAATATTTCTTTAAATTTGTCAAAAATTTCAAGTAAACATTTGCAAGTACAGTTTCATATCTTACATCTACGGAAACATGTCCACATTTCATTAACGACTTTTATGGACACCGTTGTTTTTTAGTTCATTTGTAACCATATCAATAAACTCATCATTTGTTTTTGATTGTTGCAGTTTTCTTAAAAATTTCTCAACAAAGTCTGGCGTGTCAGTCAATGATTTACGCAACGCCCATAGGATATCAAGGTGAGATTTTGGCAATAATAGTTCTTCTTTTCGGGTACTGGATCGTCTAATATCAATGGCTGGGAAGATTCTACGTTCAGCCAAGTTACGATCAAGATGTAGTTCCATGTTTCCTGTACCTTTAAATTCTTCATAAATCACATCATCCATACGTGATCCTGTATCAATTAAAGCTGTTGCAAGTACAGTTAAGCTACCGCCTTCTTCAATATTTCTTGCCGCCCCAAAGAATCGTTTTGGACGGTGGAAGGCAGCCGGATCAATTCCTCCTGATAACGTTCTTCCACTTGGTGGAATCACTAAGTTATACGCACGAGCTAGCCTTGTAATGCTATCCATTAAAATGATAACATCCCGTTTATGTTCAACAAGACGCATCGCACGTTCGAGAACAAGTTCAGCAACTTTAATATGGTTTTCTGGTACTTCATCAAAAGTTGAGCTCACCACTTCAGCATCAACCGAACGTTCAATGTCTGTCACCTCTTCTGGACGTTCGTCGATGAGTAAAACAATCAATTCTGCTTCTGGATGATTTTTCGTGATACTGTTAGCTATTTGTTTTAATAGTGTTGTTTTACCAGCCTTTGGAGGAGCAACAATTAATCCCCGTTGTCCAAATCCAACCGGCGTAATTAAATCCATGATACGTGTCGAAATGATATGTGGATGTGTTTCTAATTTTATTTGACGGTCAGGATATAAAGGGGTTAATGCTGGGAAATGGACACGTTCTTTCGCAATCTCTGGGTTTTCACCGTTAACCGCTTCCACATGTAAAAGACCGAAATAACGTTCGTTTTCTTTTGGTGGACGAACTTTTCCCGAGACTTTATCACCATTTCTTAAATCAAAACGACGAATTTGTGAAGCTGATATATAAATATCCTCTGAGCTAGGTGAATAGTTAATCGGACGTAAAAATCCAAATCCTTCTGACTGAATAATATCTAAGACACCTTCCATGAAGAAGTATCCTTCATTTTCAGCCCGTGCTTTTAAAATCGAAAATATTAATTCTTTTTTTGTTAATTTGCTATAGTAGGAAACTTGATATTGTTTTGCAAGTTCATATAATTCCTTTAATTTCATATTTTCTAATTGAGCAATTGTTAAATTTGTATCTTCCAAATTTATATACACCACACTTTTTTATTTTTACAAAGGGTATGATCGAACTGGGTTTGTCAAAAGAGAAGGATAATAATAGAAGCTTTTTTAACAGGGTGCTGTTGAGGCAGCTCACTATATTTTAACATTTTTAATAATCTAAATTCTCTCTATCTTACATGAAAACGTCCAACATAATATTAACACAATCTTCAATAGAGTAGAAGAGTAAATTTACATTGAATAAACAGAGTAAAGATATTGATATTGGTCAGTCCAATAAGTAGTCAAAAGTGATACGGAGTTAAAACACCCAATTATGTTCACAAAATGAACATAATTGGGGATGCATTGGGTTTTTATTATTTGATAACAAGGTTTGGTTTTTTCTTCAGACTATGTTGTCCTTCAATAAAGCGAACGGTACCCGATTTCGCCCGCATAACAAGAGAATGGGTAGTCCCATAAGTCCCTTTAAATTGGACACCTTTTAAAAGTTCGCCATCGGTAATACCAGATGCAGCAAAAATCGCATCGTCACCTTTTACTAAATCTTCCATTAACAATGTTCTTGTATAGTCTACGCCCATTTTCTTACAACGTTCAACTTCTTCATCGGATTGTGGGAGCAACTTACCTTGGAGTTCACCGCCGAGACATTTTAAAGCTACGGCAGCAATAACACCTTCAGGAGCACCACCACTTCCAAATAATATATCGACACCTGTATGATCGAAGGCTGTGTTAATTGCTCCTGCCACATCTCCTTCATTAATCAATTTAATTCGTGCACCTGCTTCTCGTATTTCATGTATTATTTTTTCATGGCGTGGTCGATTCAAAATGGTTGCTACAACATCTTCAATGTCTTTATTTTTTGCCTTGGCAACAGCTCTTAAGTTATCAATCACCGGTGCATTGATATCTATTTGACCTACCGCCTCAGGTCCGACAGCAATTTTATCCATGTACATATCTGGTGCATGCAATAAATTACCACGATCAGCAATAGCAAGTACAGCTAATGCATTCCAACCGCCTGAAGCAACAATGTTTGTTCCTTCTACAGGGTCAACGGCAATATCTACTTCTGGTCCTACACCAGTTCCTAACTTTTCACCGATATAAAGCATTGGAGCTTCGTCCATTTCCCCTTCACCAATAACGACCGTACCTTTCATAGGAACAGTGTTTAATACGTTCCGCATAGCTGTAGTTGCAGCATCATCCGCCTCATTTTTCATACCTCTCCCCATCCATCTTGCAGAGGCTAATGCTGCGGCTTCAGTTACACGTACTAGTTCCATTGATAAACTTCTCTCCATATTTGCTCCCCCTGGCCTATTAGTTATACGTTATAATTCGTAAACCATTATAGCACAATATTTCCATCCTCGAACATCGGATTTTCAGTCATTGGAATTTTTATCTTGGGGTACGTCTAAAACTTGCCTTATGATTGTTCTACTTGTTTCATTTCCTGTTCAGTTAGTTTTTCTCGCCAAATATCAACACCAATCCCTTGTAGCTTCTCAACAACATGGCTATATCCTCGGTCAATATGTTCCACACCGGTAATTTCCGTTATACCATTGGCCATTGCTCCAGCAATTAGTAAAGAAGCACCTGCCCGTAAATCACTTGCCTTTACTTTTGCTCCTTCTAATGGAACTGGACCTGTAATGATTGCAGAACGACCTTCCACTTTAATGTTGGCATTCATTCGTCTCAATTCATCAATATGTTTAAACCGTGCAGAATAGATAGTATCCGTAACAACGCTTGTCCCTTCTGCCATTGTTAAAAGGGTTGTCATTGGTTGTTGCAAGTCTGTAGGGAAACCAGGGTATACTAACGTTTTCACATCTACCGGATTATATTGACTTGCCCGTGATATAAATACTTGATCAGCAGATGTTTCGACAAATACGCCCATTTCTTGTAACTTGGCAATGAGGGATTCTAGATGATTAGGGATTACATTATCAATTAATACGCCATCACCTTGTGCTGCAGCTAATATCATATATGTACCAGCTTCAATTCGGTCTGGGATAATCGTATGTCGACAACCACTTAAATGTTCAACGCCTTCAATTCGAATCGTATCGGTTCCTGCACCTTTAATTTTCGCACCCATATTAGATAATAATGTCGCCACATCTATAATCTCTGGTTCTTTTGCTGCATTTTCGATAATTGTTTTCCCTTTTGCCCGAACGGCAGCTAACATAATGTTGATTGTGGCACCGACACTAACGACATCTAAATATATACGCGCTCCCCTTAGTTCTTCTGCACGTAAATAAATGGCTCCTTGTTCATTCGTCACTTCTGCACCAAGTGCTTCAAAACCTTTTATATGTTGATCAATGGGACGCGGTCCAAGGTGACAACCACCCGGTAAACCAATGACGGCCTTTTTAAAACGACCAAGCATTGCTCCCATTAAATAATAAGATGCGCGTAACTTTTTTACCTTCCCATTTGGAAGAGGCATAGATGTCATCGTTGTTGGATCAATGGTCATTTCATGATTATTCAACGTTACACGTCCGCCAATTTCTTCTAGCAAATCTTTTAAGATTTCAACGTCAGAAATTTCCGGTAAACCTTCAATTGTTACTGGCGATTCTGCTAAAATACTTGCAGGAATAAGAGCTACGGCACTATTTTTTGCCCCGCTGATTTTAACAGTCCCTTTTAAAGGACGACCGCCTCGAATTTTTATTTTTTCCATTTGGACTCCCCTTTTCAGCATTAAAAGATATGTTTCACGTTTATTGCATTCATTTGTATTGCCAAGAGTATATATTCATATTTTAGCCATAATCTAGATCCATAAAATTAAGACTCATTTTGTTTATAACATTTCTTGCACTGTAGTTCAACTTATCCATTTTCTATTATCAACCGAATTCGTTGTTTGTACACAATCTTATAACAATTTTTACATTTTTTAGCAATTTGCTTGTTTACATGCGTTTTATTACCCATTTCATTTATTCGGGGTAGTCTTTCAATAAATAAATTTGGAATTTATGAGAAGGAGGAAGAAGATGGCTAAGGAATCAAAGATCTTTTCCATAAAAAAAGGTGAAAGCAAAAAAAGTCAAAAACGGAGCGACCTCGAGTTTACTCTATCGTTTGTTCCAGTCAGCTAAAAATTTTTTAATACCTTGATCGGTTAACGGATGGGTAAATAATTGATGTATAACTTTGTATGGACAGGTAGCGATATGTGCACCTCTTACTGCTGCTTCAATAACATGCATTGGGTGGCGGATTGATGCAGCAATAATTTCCGTTTCAATTTGATGGACAGCAAAAATTGAAGCAATGTCCGAAATTAAATCAAGACCGTTATGTCCGATATCATCGAGGCGTCCTAAAAACGGAGATACGTAAGTTGCTCCAGCTCGAGCTGCCAACAACGCTTGTCCTGCAGAAAAAATAAGCGTGACATTTGTTTTAATCCCTTCCTTCGCAAAGGTTGCAACAGCCCGTAATCCACCCTTTGTCATCGGAACTTTTATCGTTATGTTTGGAGCAATAGCAGCTAATTCTCTTCCCTCTCTTAACATACCT
>SMEK01000142.1_pt1 | contig 29003 bp, 24 predicted proteins | sample 2456371 | NCBI WGS metagenome assembly SMEK01 (sample SAMN10132590, study PRJNA489261) | soil metagenome | isolation source: day1 antibiotic-loamy sand soil ammended with composted manure from dairy... | place: USA | collected 2015-04-01
CGATTTGTTCTTTGATTTCTTCGTCCAACATCACCTTTCCTTGCTCAAGATCAGCCACAATCATCTTTCCTGGTTGCAGCCTTCCCTTCTTCACGATTTTTGCCGGATCCACTGGCAGAGCCCCTGCTTCGGAGGCCAAAATGATCAGCCCTTCGTCCGTAATGCAATATCGGGAAGGCCGAAGTCCGTTTCTGTCTAAGGTAGCCCCTACTATTTTTCCGTCGCTGAAACATATAGAAGCCGGGCCATCCCATGGCTCCATCATAGAAGCATGGTATTTATAGAAAGCCTTTTTGGTAGCGCTCATGGCACTATTGTCTTGCCAGGCTTCAGGAATGAGCATCATCATTACATGTGGTAGCGATCTTCCTCCCAGCACCAACAGTTCTACTAGGCTATCCAAGTTGGCAGAATCAGAATTAGCCGCATCGCAGACGGGCAACAACATCTCCAACTCTTCATCAGTAAACAAATCTGAAGACATGAGTGCCTCTTTGGACTTCATCTTGTTCACATTGCCTCGAATAGTATTGATTTCCCCATTATGGGCCAAGTAACGGAAAGGCTGAGCAAGCTTCCATTTGGGAAATGTATTAGTAGAAAACCTAGAATGAACCAGTGCCAGCGCAGAGGCCATATCTGTATCGCCAAGGTCTGGAAAGTATGTAGCCAACTGTACTGTACGCAACTGCCCTTTGTATACAAGGACTTTAGTAGACATGCTGGCTACATAAAACTCATGCTCTTCACCAAATGCTTTCTTTTCTATTTGATGGGATGTGTAATTTCTGAGTACAAATAATTTTCTTTCTAATGCACCTTCCTCAAGAACTTCCCCTGCTCTCGCTCCAATAAATACTTGCTCTATTTGTGGTGCAGTTGCCAAGGCAGATTTTCCTAAACCATTTGGATTTACAGGCACTTGCCTATAACCCAAAACTTGAAGGCCAAGCCTGTCGGCATATTCATCTAGCAGCTCTCTGCAAGCCGCCCTAACAGCGGCATCAGCAGGAAAGAAGACCATACCCACTCCATAGTCCGAAAAATCGGGCAGTTCGATATTTTGCTCGCGACACTTCTTTAGAAAAAACTCATGGGGCTTTTGTATCAATATCCCAGCACCATCGCCAGAGTCGGGATCACATCCGCAGCCTCCACGATGCTCCATGTTTTCTAACATCTTAACTGCATCTGCTATAATCTTATGAGATTTTTCACCTTTTAAATTTGCTACAAATCCAATTCCACAGGAATCGTGCTCGAGTTCAGGAGTATATAAAGTTCTTTCTGCCTCTTTCATTCTAATAGTTTTGTTTTAAGAATTATTCAATTCGCCTGACCTTTTACGTGAGTGCAATAAGGCAAGCTGAGTAAAGCATTGTATGGGTTTGAGAGATCTGCCTAGAAAACAGACCTCATTGAAATATCTCAAGGATGTATTCTTGTATCTTACCAATGCTGCCAATAAGAACAAGGTCAATTAGAAATAGTGAAAGACTGCCAACCTTGAGACCTGGAAGTCATAAAAACATCAACCACACTTCACTATCTGCAAGCCGGTTACTATTTACAGCCTAGCGTTTTAAAACATTATTGTGTTTTTATGATGGGGTGCGTTGCTATGAGCAAGGGAAAGCGTCTGCGTTCCAGCGTGGAACCAGAATCGGGCACAGACATTCAGGGAATCGAGAAGATACCCAGCGTCAGGTAGAACATTTTCTTTGGGGATACCAAGTAATGAGTCATTGGTATTCAGAATAAAATTACGAAAACAAAAAATAAATAAACTTTAATATCTATATGGAAACGAACAATAAATACAACTATTTTCATTAAACATTTAACAAATATAAAATTTTTATAGTTTAACTCCAATTAAAGAATTTAAAACATAATTTTTAAACTAAAAATTAACTATTTTTAAAAACACTATCAAAATAGTAAAACAATATTTTATACTGAATTATCTTATTTTTGCAGAATTTTATTAAATAATTTTTGAATAAAATGTTCTGCAAACCTTAGCGCTAACCTAGTTGACAATCACTATCATTAGGTAGGCAATAGCCAATAATAGGTATTTCCAATCTTCCGTTTGCAAATGGGGATTTCCAAATTATATTTGCACTGTTTATAATCAATCTAAATAAGAATGCCTTTTGCCCGTAGGAACTTACTCGCTACAGGCTTATGCAAGAAGCTAAAATGATTATGGAAGCACAGAACAAATTTGGGTGGAAGCAATGGAGAAAATTTTTTAATGACATTCACCTATGGCTGGGGATTGCAAGCGGAATCGTGCTTTTCATAGTCTGCCTTACGGGAACCATATACACTTTTAAACAAGAAGTAGAAGAACTATTCGCACCTTCACTATATAAGGTAAACCCTACGGAAGGAAGCATTGCTTTGCCCACAGATGAGCTAGCACAAAAAGTAGCGCAAGAGACAGGAGGCCAAGTAACGTCTATTTCAATTCCCCAAGACAAAAAGAAATCATATAGCATCAGTGTCAAAACCTCTGAAAATGAAAGACGTGGCACTTCCTATTTTGTCAATCAGTATACCGCTGAAGTCCTAGGTGTTCAGGATGCAAGTGTCTCTGATTTCTTCCTGACTGTAATGAAACTACACCGCTGGCTGCTAATAGAAGGAGATACAGGAAAAATAATCGTGGGCATTTCCACCATTATATTTATATTCCTTACGCTTACAGGCATGGTGATCTGGTTCCCAATAAAGCTGAAAAATTGGAAGCAGGGCCTTAAAATTAAAATGAACGCCAACTGGAAACGCATTAACCACGACCTTCATAACACCCTAGGATTCTATTCTTTCTTCTTGTTGCTCATCATGGGATTAACAGGGCTTTGTTGGTCTTTTGGTTGGTACAAAGATGGCCTGAGCAAAATTATGGGATCAGAAGTGTTTGGCGCAAGAAGAGAAAAGCCAATGACCTCTATTGTTCCCGAGCACCTAGAGGATGCAAAAGTGATGAGCATTTCTCATTACATTGCGGTGACTGATTCTTTATTGCCTTATCCAGGAAATTACCGAATATCGATCCCTTCAAGTCCCGAAGGATCGGTGTCAGTGACTAAGTCTAAGAACGGATTCTTTGCGATTGCATCAAGTGACAGGGTACAAATAGACCAATACAGCGGCCTGCCTCTAAAAGTGGAAAGATTCTCTGACAAAGCCCTTAACGAGCAAATCGTATCTCTTATACGACCACTCCATACCGGCGAGGTCATGGGCATGTTCTCTAAGATTCTCTACTTCCTAGCGTGCCTTTTTGCCACAAGTCTACCAGTGACTGGTACGATTATATGGATCAATAAATTGAAAAAGAAGAAAAAAAAGCGAGGGAAAGAACTTTACAAAAAGAACTCCATCAGGAACGATAAGCAAGAAGCCGTACTGGCAGAATAATCCAGCCTACAACTCTATATGGCTAGCAACAATTTCATTCCCTAAGAAGATCGCTGCCTTGCTATTGAAGTCTTCTGTAGCGCCTGTTGTATAAAACTTCTTTGTCCCATGTTTGGAGCAAAGGATGTCCATTTCTGGATGGCGACGCAAATAATCGACCAAGCTATGGGCAACAACATCGCCTTGTTGGAACAGGTTAATATTCTCCGGCAGAAATTGCCTAATCTTATTTTCAAGCATTGGATAATGTGTACAAGCCAAAACAATGGTATCAATGGCTGAAGATTGTCTTGTGAGTTCCATCAAATACTTCTCCACGAAATAATCTGCGCCCGGAGATTCATGTTCATTATTTTCTACCAAAGGCACCCATAGTGGACATGCTTGTTGAAATACCTTAGTTTCGGGAAAAAACTTTTGAATTTCTATAACATAAGATTGAGAGGAGACCGTACCTTGGGTGGCTAACACCCCAATATGACCGCTTAAAGTATGGTCGCCCACGATTTCTGTGGTCGGCCTAATTACCCCCAGCACTCTCTTTAACCCTTTCATTTTGGGAAGATCGTTTTGCTGGATCGTACGCAATGCCTTGGCTGATGCGGTGTTGCATGCCAATATTATTAAATGACACCCCATATCGAAAAGGTGACGGACACACTCCAGTGTATACCGATACACCGTTTCAAACGACCGCGTACCATACGGCACCCTTGCATTATCCCCTAAATAAAGGAAATCGTAGTCAGGTAACTCTTTCACAATCTGCTTGAAGACGGTCAGTCCTCCATAGCCCGAATCAAATATACCGATAGGTCCTCCTTGTTTCATAAAGGGAAATTATGGGTAAAGCCGATATTAAAAAAATTTCTCCTTAAATATTTACTGCTCAACAACTACTAAAGAAAGCTGTTTAACTGTAAAAATGGTCCAGCCTTGAGGCTATGATTCAAAAATAAATTACTGTATATTTATAAAAATTGGAACTAATCTATCCATAAGAAAGGTTAGGCAAGTTAAGGCTTTCAACCCTGAAGTATGTATGGCAAAAAGAATAGATAATATTGCTTGCGAGACCTGCCCAAGCAGAAAATTTTCCCTGTTCGATGAAGTATCTTATGAAAATCTCTGCATGCTCAGTGTCGAGAAGAACTGTGTTTCCCACAAAAAAGGACAAACATTATTTTATGAAGGTACCCGACCATTGGGATTGTTTTGTATTAATGAAGGCACGGTAAAAATATACAAATCTACTTCCAATGGGAAAGAACAGATTATCCGCTTGGCCAAAGCGGGCGACTTTCTTGGATACAGGGCACTTTTGGGAGAAGAGCATTATGCCGCTTCTGCTACCATTCTTGAAGACGCAAAGGTCTGTTTCATCCCCAAAGAGAGCTTTATGCAACTCCTCTCTACCGATAGCAATCTTTATCGCAAACTAATGAAAGCTGTATGCCATGAACTTGGCATTATGGAAGAAAAAGTCACTTCTCTTTCCCAAAAAACTGTAAGAGAGCGTCTTGCTGGAACACTGCTTATGCTCAAAGAATCATATGGCATAGAAGGGGAGAACAATTCGAAGCAAATCGACATTGCCCTATCGAGAGAAGATATCGCCAGCATAGTAGGAACGGCAACAGAAACAGTGATCAGGCTGCTTTCTGAATTCAAAAATGATGGTTATATAAGTTTGGAAGGGAAGAAAATCAGGGTGTTGGATGCTAAGGCATTGGCCAAAACTGCTGACTATTACGCATAACAAGACTTCTTGAGATAGATATCCTATTATATGGGATCTATTCCATCCAGCTTCCCTATATTTAATAGGCTCGTTTGCAAGCTATGCATGTAGCTCACCCAGCCGAAACATAACTGGCTCCCTACCTAAGACGAACTTCTTCTATTTACAATCTAGGTTCTTATTTCCTGACAAAAGTCATATTCTTGGCTGCATTCCATCATTCCTAACCATATACTTGTCCACTAAATTTGCTAATAGATTATAATATGGCCCAACTATGTACCATTCGTTAAGGCCGGTACATATTGCCTTTTGTTTCCTTTAATCTCTAGCATTATGTCAACGATCACTATAGGGTTTGCGGAGTCCAAACCCAATAAGCGCCTGATTAAGTCCGTACAGAAAATTATTGCAGAACAGCAAAGTGCTACAGATGCACCCAATATTGTAGGGGGAACAACTCAAGAGAAACTTTCAATAGGGAGCCGATTTAAGGCTCCAATCCTAACGGCCCCTATTGACCTGGCCGATTTAGATCCTTCAACTGTATTTCAATATTCTCTTATTGAAAATACAAAAGAGGAAATACCTGATGACACACAACTTTTTATTGTTGACATAGGAAAAATCTACAAATATGCCCGATCTATTGAATCATTGCTTAAGCAAATAACAAAAAAATCTGCCCTCTTATTATTGAACCCTAAAGCCGATGGCTTCCCCCACATTATTTTAAAATACGATGGCACTCCAGTTTCTTCCGCTTCAATACTAGCATTTCCTCAATTATTTCCTGCTGCGGTAGAAACTGCAGAAAAGATCACGTTGATATCACCTGTCACCTTTAAGAAGTCACAAATAGCCATCGAAAAGCAATTCGTAAAAACCGCTACACAATATTATAGGGATTTAGGTTTTATCAAGCTGCCACTGAACACAGTAAATGATTTCTTTCTTTATGCGGAACAGAACCGTATCAATTTACTGATCCTGTCAAAGCATGACTTAAGCGACACCATAAAACTTATCGGCACAAAAGAGTTTAGCGAGAAACTAAAAAAAATGGAGCTATCAGTCTTTATAGCCTAGTATTTAGTCTAGGGCTTTGACCATAATCAAGGGATTACATGACTTAGGTCATGTTTCGTGATCGCATACTATTATAACTTTGTAGTTCAAAACACTCGAGTTTATGGAGGAACAGGTTAAAACTGATGTCTCTCTTTGTTACCACTGTAGCGACCCTTGCAACAATAGCGTTGTGGTTTATGACGACAAACACTTTTGTTGCGAAGGTTGCAAGCTCGTCTATGAGCTTCTGGAAGACAATGGCCTGTGCACTTACTACGACCTTGACAGCAAACCGGGCATCAGTTTAAAAGGAAAAAACTTTGACGGTCGGTATGCTTTTCTTGACAAGGAAACCGTTCAGCAGCAGCTTTTAAACTATTCTAGCGACACACTCAACAAGCTCACTTTTATTATTCCCTCTATTCACTGCACCTCCTGTATATGGTTATTAGAAAACTTATACAAACTACACGAAGGCGTCAGCGTTTCGAGAGTTAACTTTGTTAAGAAAACCCTTGCTGTAAGTTATGACCCCCGACTCGTGAGCCTACGCCAGCTTGTAGAGCTACTGGCCACCCTAGGCTATGCTCCTGATATAAGCTTGGAGCGGTATGAGAAGAAGGAACACAAAAGAATTACGGACAGCACGCTCATAAAGATTGGCGTGGTGGGCTTTTGCTCTGGCAATATTATGGCATTGAGTTTCCCAGAATATTTCGGTGTGAAGGACTCTGTGGATACTTATTTTGGCCCTTATTTTATATGGCTCAACGTTCTGTTGTCGATGCCCGTTTTTTTCTATGGCGCATCAGGATACTTGACCTCGGCCTATCGCTCACTGCGCCAAAAGGTAATCAACCTAGATGTTCCCATTTCAATTGGCATTAGTGCTTTGTTTGGAAGAAGCTTGTTTGAAGTACTCAGTGGAACAGGGCCAGGGTATTGGGACAGTCTCGCAGGGTTGGTGTTTTTTCTGTTAATAGGAAAATGGCTTCAGAATAAAACTTTTGAGAGCCTGTCATTTGAGCGCAACTATAAATCATACTTCCCTTTGGCTACAACTAAAATAGTTGATGGGAAACAAGAAAACATCCTGACCAGCGAACTTGATGAAGGTGACCATATTCTCATTAGGAACCAAGAACTTATTCCTGCAGACAGTATCTTATTGAGCGAAGAAGCATGGATTGATTATAGCTTTGTGACAGGCGAATCAGAACCTATTGCCAAAAAAGCTGGCGATTATATCTATGCAGGGGGCAAGCAGGTAGGGCCAAGTATTGAAGCGCAGGTAAAAAAAGCAGTTTCACAAAGCTATCTGACCCAACTTTGGAACGATGAAGCTTTTACAAAAGACACGCCAATGCCAGTCACAAAGTTGACTGCTGATTTTAGCCGATACTTTACTTTTATCACTTTGGCAGTTGCCGCATTGGCAGGGTTGTTTTGGCTGATTATTGATCCATCCATTGCGCTCAATGCTTTTACTGCAGTGCTCATTGTAGCCTGTCCATGTGCACTATCTCTTTCCATGCCGTTTGCCATGGAAAATACCATGCGGATATTTGGAAGGAATGGATTTTATGTAAAACATACCGATATCATTCAGCATCTGGCCACCATCACTCATATCGTTTTTGACAAAACAGGTACGCTTACACAAGGCAAAGAAGCTGTAGTAAACTTCTTAGGTAATACTTTGACTAGGGAAGAAGAAGCTATGGTTAAGTCCATAACAGCTCACTCTACTCATCCATTGAGCAGAAAGCTCCATCACGCCCTTTCGTCATTGCCACTGCAAGAGGTTGAAAAATTTGAAGAAGTAGTTGGGAAAGGCCTTCAAGGAAAGGTTGAGGAAAACCTGATTAAGATAGGGTCGCGTAATTTTGTCGGGGCGCCTTCACTCAATGGCAAAGGTGCGTCGGGCATGCGTGTCTCTTTGTCTATCAACGATATTTACCAAGGTGATTACACTATAGAAGTTCCTTATAGGAAAGGGCTTAAAGATACCATACAAAAACTTCAAAAAACCTTTAGACTTTCATTGCTTTCGGGGGACCGGCCTACTGACATGCCCATACTCCAACCACTTTTTGACAGCAAAGAGGCGATGCATTTTGAGCAGAGCCCAACGGATAAGCTACAATATATAAAGACGCTTCAGGCGAAAGGAGAAAAGGTGCTCATGATAGGTGATGGACTGAACGATGCTGGAGCATTGAAACAAAGTAATGTGGGCATGGTACTCTCGGAGGATGTACAATCGTTCTTCCCTGCTTGCGACATGCTAGCAGACGCCAAGCAGTTTTCACGAATCGACGACATCGTCCGGTTCAGCAAAACAAGTATAAATATTGTGAAGCTGAGCTTCCTAGTATCCATGATCTATAACTTCATTGGGATAAGCTGGGCGATTTCTGGACAACTATCACCAGTTTTTGCCGCCATACTAATGCCCGTAAGCTCTATTTCTGTAGTGGGTTTTGCAGTAGGCATGAGCAGCTTGTATGCCCGCTGGAGGAAACTATAAACTATAAATCCTAAACTCGAAACCTATGTCTGTAATGCTTTTATTGATCGTATTAGGCGTAATTGTAGCGGGGAGTTTTCTCGGAGCATTCATCTGGGCCATGAGAAATGGTCAGTATGAAGACACCTATTCTCCTTCTGTCCGAATACTTTTCGACGGCAAGAAGAAAAAAGATAAAGAGGAACAATCAATTCAAAAAACCCATAATCAAGAATAATAATTAGTTTATGATCATCTTAGTTTTCTTTATTGCGCATTGGTATTTGTCGTTATTTGCGCAAACATTCTTCCTTCACCGCTATGCATCTCATCAAATGTTTACAATGAGCAAAGGCTGGGAAAAGGTATTTTACATCATGACCTATATCTTTCAGGGGTCGTCATTTCTAAGCCCTCGGGCGTATGGAATCATGCATAGACTCCATCATGCGTATGCAGACACAGAGAAGGATCCTCATTCTCCGCAGTTCACGGCCAACATGATGGATATGATGTGGAAAACAAAAAAAATCTATAGTAATATCCGGGAAAACAAAGCGAATATAGAAGAGAAGTTTTTGAAGAATGTTCCTAGCTGGGAAAGCTTGGAGCGTTTCGGTAGCACATGGTTTTCAAGAATAGCTTGGGGAACCTTTTATGCTTTATTCTATATCCAATTTGCTACAGAATGGTGGATGTACCTGTTGCTGCCCATACATTTCTTTATGGGCCCAATACACGGAGCCATCATCAACTGGTTTGCGCATAAGTTTGGGTATGTCAACTTCAAAGTGGACGATACAGCTCGTAACCTGCTGCCTTTCGATTTTCTGATGATGGGTGAAAGCTATCACAACAACCATCACAAGTTTGGCGGAAGAGCCAATTTTGGGGTCAAGTGGCATGAGTTTGATCCAACCTATCCGATCATTCTACTATTCAATGCTTTGGGCATCATAAAACTGAAGAAGAACAACGATTTGCTGTACATGTAGACAATCAAATCAGGAAACATCTAGGCCTCAGTTCGGATTGAAAGAATGATAACCGAACTGACGCCTTCCTTATTAATGCAAATACACCAAAGTCACGCCATCTCCTCCTCTTTCGATATGCTCATCTTCAAAAGCACGAACTTGGGAAGTTTGCTTCAGTTTATCTCGTGTAAGGCGGCGCAGAATTCCATCCCCTTTGCCATGTATAACCCTTACCTCGTGCATGCCAAACATTGCAGCTTCATCGATATAGTTTTCCAGTACCATTACGGCCTCTTCACCCCGCATTCCCCTTAGGTCTAGAGTAGTACTGAAGTTGGATCTTTTCTGTACAAGGTCGATACCCTGCATAGGAGGGCGATATGCGCGCTGCTCTCTTAGCTTTCTTCTTTCCTTTCGGGTGAGCCTTATCAGCCTGTTTATTTTGATCACAGATTTTAAGCTCCCCATGGCTACCAATGCGCTCTTCCCTTGTACAGATAGCACCTCCCCTACAGCATTCTGTCCTTTAAGCTGTACAAAATCTCCTTCGTCAATCTCACCAGGGGCTGGAATGTATTCTTCCGGAACTTCTTCTGGCAGGCCTTCTTCCCAATCTTCTTTATCAGCCTTCAGCAAACCCGTTTTCAGTTTCTCAACCACTGCCCTGCTTTCCTTTGTTTTCTGCTTATCAGCTTGGCTCTCCTTTATTTCACGAATAGCGTTTTCTATTTGCTGATTGGCTTCTGCCACTAGTTTCTTTGCTTCTGCCCTAGCCTCTCGCATGAGTTGCTTTTTATGGGTGTTCAGTTGATTGGACAACGCCTGATAAGTTTCAAGTTCTTTTTGTAAGGCTTCTTGCTTTTTTGAAATCGCGAGGGATTTTTCTGCCAATTTCTTCCTCTCTATTTCCAACTCACCCAATAATTGGTCCATTTGCACCTGCTCTACGCCAATATTGGATTTTGCCTCCTCTATCACTTTGGTGGGTAGCCCAATCTTTTGCGATATCTCCAAAGCAAATGAACTTCCTGGCCTTCCTACCTCCAGCTCATACATGGGTTCTAACTGGTCCATGTCAAACCGCATTGCACCATTTATAATGCCTTCTGTCTTCTCTGCATACTCCTTTAGGTTAGCATAATGGGTGGTAATGACACCGAACACTCCTTTTTTGTTCAGTTCATCCAGAATTGCCTGCGCTATGGCACCCCCAAAAGCAGGTTCTGTTCCCGTACCAAACTCATCTATGAGGCAAAGGGAATTACGATCTGCGTGCAACAGGAAGTTCTTCATGTTGGTCAGATGTGAACTGTATGTACTGAGATCATTCTCAATAGACTGCTCATCACCTATATCAATGAATATCCCTTTGAAAAGGCCAAATTTGGATTGTTCAGCAACAGGAACGAGGAGCCCCGATTGCAGCATATACTGCAATAGCCCTGTCGTTTTTAGCGTAACCGATTTGCCGCCTGCATTAGGTCCTGATATTAATATTATCCTTTGTTGCTCATCAAGACACAATGACAGTGGCACGACCGCCTTTCCTTGTTTTTTATGAGCCAACAATAGCAATGGATGCCGAGCATTGATGATTTCTAAGAAGGGTCGCTTATTTAATTCCGGTTTTACAGCTTCTATGTCCAAGGCAAACTTCGCCTTAGCCCTTATAAAATCTATGAGCCCTAGAAATATGTAAGCCTTCCTTAATTCTGGCACATAAGGTCTTACATAATCGGTGAGGGCTGTTAATATCTTGATTATTTCCCGCCTTTCCTGTGCTTGTAGTGTCCTTAAGGCATTATTGATGTCCAAAGCCTCAGCAGGTTCCAAATAAACTGTTTGGCCGCTAGAAGACTCATCATGAATGAAACCTTTAATTCTCCGTTTATGTTCGGCACTTACTGGTATCACCATTCGACCATCCCTCACGGTAAAGGAGGTGTCTTCAGCAGTAAATCCCTGATTTTTAGCTTGCTTGAGAACTTGATCCAAGACCTTTCTCAATCTGGACTGTTCCGACTGCAACTGCTTTCGGATATTGTACAGGGCCTCACTGGCATTATTTCTCAGAACGCCATTTTCATCAATTTTCTCATTGATCGCAGATGGCACCTTTTTGTCTATTGAAATATGATCGGTAAGTTTTTTCAATTCGGGATAAGACGCTTCCCTATCCGATAAGAAACTCACACATTGCACCACGGTTTGTAACGATAGTTTTAATCGCTGGAATTCTTCTTCTAACAAAAAGCTTCCTACAATAGATGCTTTATCGAGTTGTGGGTTTAGATCTAGAAAATAGGTCGATGGGAAGTTAGTCTCACTTAACAGCAGTTGCCGAAACTCCTCCGTCTGATCCAGCATCTTGGACACCATGGTCATATCGGAGGACCAGCGTATCTTTTCTATATACGCCTTTCCCAAGCTGCTGATGCATTGTTCGGAAATTAATTCTTTGATTTTGTCAAAACCCAGCTTTGACTCTATATTGGTTGGATACAACATCTCTTCTACTCTTTCTCGTCCTCTTTCTCCTTCTCCATTTTAGACAACCGCTCCCTCAGGCTTAAACTATCAACCACTGCACTATATATCTTCTCCATTTCGCCCACATTGTTGATATAATACTCATAACTGGCTAAATAGATAGAGTCATGGGCAATATTGTGTTTCTTGAATAAAGAATCCTCCATTACTTCAAAAAGAAATACGGCAGAGTCTCTCCTCACACTTAAATCAGTGATCCTTGCTTCGGCAATATGCATATCGATCAGGAAGGCCACCATTTCCGATTGCGAAAGCAACCCCTCTGGCTTCTCTTGTTTCTTGGCACAAGCAACAATGATTGTAGCGAGTGCTATTGCTAAAAAAAATTTTCTCACGGAGGAAAAATACTTATTTATGTTCTAATTTTAAAACTGAGGAAATTTTGATCATGATCCGACGTTCTATCATCGGCTGCTCCAAACTTTATCAACGCCATAACGCTGTTTAATGAAAATGAGTTTGAAGAGTTTGATCAAAAGTTCATAATTTAGCCATTTAGCCTGCCATTGCGACAGATGGCAAAGATAAAGACCTTTTTTATTTATCTTTTCACAATGCAAGATTGCTTTAACATATATATTCAGCACTTATGAGGGAACTAGTAAAGAAACTTCGTAAGTACGAAATACAGATTCGCAAGGCCATCACAGCCCAAATGCAAGGCAATTATCATTCCATTTTCAAAGGATCTGGGCTGGAGTCGGACGATATACGGACTTACCAATATGGTGACGATATCAGGACGATCGATTGGAATGTGACTGCAAAAGGAAATGGTACTTACGTAAAGACCTATAAAGAGGAAAAAGAGCAAACGATATTTTTCCTGCTCGATGTGAGTGCTTCACAGGAAATCGGCAGTCAAGGGCAGAAAAAAATAGACATCGGAAAGGAAATCTGCGGGGTCCTCACCCTGTCGGCCATAAAAGAGAACAGCCACGTAGGACTTATCTGTTATTCTGATCAAAAAGAGCAGTATGTGAGGCCAGGCACGGGCACTTCCCACGGCTATCAACTCATCAAAAAGCTTTATGAACTGAAGCCTGTATCCATAAAAACAAACCTGAGCAGGGCCATCTTATATGCGCTAAATGCCATAAAAAGGAGAAGTGTTGTGATTCTCATTTCCGACTTTATAGATGAGGGATATGAGCACAACTTGAAAGCTCTGGCAAGAAAGCACGACTTGGTAGTCATCAAGATTTCTGACAATCGGGAAATAAACCTGCCAAAACTGGGGATTATTCCTTTGTATGAAAAAGAAAGTCAAAAAACAATATGGATCAATACTTCATCCAAGAACTTCAGGAGCACGATGCAGCAGCATCTTCAAGAAGGCCAGTTCGACCTTCATACTTTCTGTAAAAAGAACCAGGCCAATTACCTTTCATTGAATACCAAAGAGGACTTTGTGCCACAATTGATCAAACTTTTCAAACTACGGAATAAAACCAGAAAAAGTGTTTAAGTATATTGCCAGTATATTTTGCTATCTCATGCCTTTCTGGGGACTAGCACAGCTTACCAGCCCTGAGGGCGGTTTCTTGCAGAAAAGCATGAAAGTGGGGGAGAAAATACCTTATGCACTTTCCCTCAAATACCCTGACGACCAAACAATCGTCTTTCCAGATTCTTCTTATGACTTTTTCCCATTTGAACTAGTCGATAAGCAATATAGTCCTACAGTATCCTCCGAAGGATTCAGCTTTGACAGTGTGGTGTACTATCTACAATCATTTGAGATCGATAGCTTTCAGGTCCTAAGGCTGCCCATATATGTGATAGAGGGCGGCGATAGCGTGACTGTTTATACTCAGCGTGACACTATTTTCCTGGAGCCAATCTCTGTAGCAGCTACCGATCCGTTGCAAGAGACCGCCGAGTATAGGGAAGTCCCCTTGTTGTTCAATTACCCTTACTTGATTGCTGCTGTGATAATTTTGGCGCTCATTATAATGGCAGTCTTATTGATCTTTGGAAAGCAGATACGCCAAAGAATAGCCTTGTACAGACTAAAGAAAGCCCATGAGAAGTTTATAAAACAGTACGATGCTAATATTTTGGAGGTGGAAAAATCTGGCACCAAAGTTTCCGCAGAGGCAACGTTTAATTTTTGGAAGCGATATATGGAAAGGCTGGAGCGGATACCATATACAAAACTCACTACAAAGGAACTTTCATCTTATCATAGGAGTACGGAACTCCAAAATGCCATGAGGAATATGGACAAGAATATTTACGGAAGATTCAAAAAAGAAGAGGCTTACCACGATCTATTAAATCTGAAGGAGTTTGCACAGGAACGTTATGAGGCAAAAGCAGAGGAGGTGAAAGCAAAATGAAAGGAAGCGAAAATACTTGGGCATGGCTATCGCCGGAATGGTTCTATCCTAGCACTTTTTTCTCTATAAGCTGGGAATATCCATTCGTACTTTATCTTCTAGCACTTATTCCCGCATTTTATGTATTGCGGTGGTTGCTCAATTTCAGATTGAGGCAAAAACTGGACATCGCACTTCCCAAGAAAGCCATCAAATGGAACACGACTACTTTGATCCGTTTCATTCCTGACTTAGTCATGACACTCGTGATGGCGCTTATAATAGTAGCATTAGCCCGGCCACAAAGAACCAATGAACAGGTGGATCAATGGACTGAGGGAATTGATATTATTCTAGCCATTGACATTTCCGAGTCGATGAAGATAGAGGATTTCAAGCCGAACAGGCTCCAAGCTGCCAAAGACGTAGCCCGTGATTTCGTGGAAGGTCGCTTTCAGGATAGGATTGGTTTGGTAATATTTTCTGGAGATGCCTACTCTTTGGCACCCTTGACCACTGACTACGATTTGTTGTATACTTATATCGACGATATCTCTTTTGATAAGATAGAAAGCCGTGGCACGGCCATTGGTAGTGCGTTGGCCGTCTCGACCAACCGACTGCGAGAATCAGACGCCAAGTCTAAAGTAGTGATTCTGCTAAGCGATGGGGACAATACTGCAGGCAATATTGACCCGATCACAGCAGCCGAGCTAGCCCATGCCTACGATATCAAGATATATTCTGTGGCCATAGGAAGAGAAGGACGCGTCCCTATGGGCAAGGACTTCTTTGGCAGGACCAACTATATCGAAAACACGCTGGATGAGACTACTTTGAGACGGATTGCCGACATTGGTGAAGGAAAATTCTTCAGGGCTTCCGACAACGAGGCGCTACAAACCGTGTTTGACACGATCGACCAGTATGAAAAAGTGGAGATAAAGGAAACCACATATAAGAACACGGTAGATTACTACCATATATACCTCACTTGGGCAGCAATGTTGTTCCTATTGTGGCTATTACTAAAATCTACTGCTGTAAGCAATGCTTTACAAGATTAATGCGGCATTGGCTTACAACAGGTGCATATCTATTTAGGCTTTCTCTACGCCTAATGTTTTCAGAATATACGAGAAGACATCCACGGCCTCTATAGTTTCTTTCCCTTGCTCCAGTTGCTCACCTACAAAAATGGGCCACTGGTCGTCATTTTCTGATATCCTACCATGCGAACCTTTCACTAGTGTAGCATCCAAGGGCGTGACGTCCATAAGCTGACGAAAGCCTAATTTCTTTTTGAGCACCTTAGATCCAAGGCTTAGCATCGGGAATTTTATTGCCGGGTCGATAAACAATTCTACAGGGTCATAGCCTGGCTTTCGGTGGATATCGACGGTTCTGGCATAATCGGGGGCTTTGGCATCATCTAACCAGTAGTAATAAGTAAACCAAGAATCTTTATCTGCTATGGCCACAAGGTCTCCGACCCTATCATGGTTCAAACCATAGCGCTTTTTGCCTTCTTCATCCAATATCTCTCCAATCCCTTCCGTCTGCTCCAAAATCTTCCTCACATCAGGCAACAATGATTTGTCGTTTAGATATATATGCGCCACCTGATGGTCAGCCACCGCAAAAACCTTGCTGGCACCTGCATCTAACACCTCTCGCCCCATTTCTACCCGATAAGCGATATAATCTTTCTTCCTAAAGATTCTGTTGAGGTGAATTGGTCTCGTTACGTCTGTGATCCCATATTCGGAAAGAAGGATCACTTTGGCTCCTTTTTGCTCAAAGAACAAAACAAGATCCTTGCATATGTCATCTATCTCCTTGAGATGGCTTGCAGCCTTATCAAAATTAATTCCCACCTGCTGTAAGATATAGTCCAAATGGGGCAGGTAGACAAATGACAATGTAGGTGAATACTTATCTTCGATATATTTAGCTGCATTGGCAATCCACTGACTTGACTCGATTGTAGTAGCAGGCCCCCAGAATTTAAATAGGGGGAATGTACCAAATTTTGCCTGCAGCTCATCTCTCAGGCTAAAAGGATGCGTATAACAATCGGGAATTTTACGGCCGTCAGCCGGATACATGGGTCTCGGCGTCACAGAATAATCAACTGTAGAATACATATTGTACCACCAGCAAATATTGGCGCTTGTAAATGACGGATCTGCCTCTTTGGCGATTTCCCAAATCTTCTTTGCCTCCACCAGCTTATTGGATTGTCTCCAGAACTTAATCTCGCACTCATCCTTAAAGTACCATCCATTTCCTACCGCTCCATGTTCACCTGGCGCTTTACCCGTGACATAGGTCGATTGTGCGCTACAAGTAACAGCTGGCACAATGGGTTTCACTTTCGCTTTTTTCTTCCCTTTGATATAATCCCTCAAAAAAGGTGTGTGTTCCCCAATCAATTCAGAGGACAACGCTACAATATTAATTATTACGGTTTTGTTCATATTCAGCAAAATAATTTCCTAACCTTTCAAAGATACCGATTTTATACCTGATGCGACTTTTAAAAATGTACATAAAAAAAATAAGCGATGAGCAAAGCTCACCGCTTATCTTATTAGAAGATACATTATCTTTTACGGCATTTCATATTTGCCTACAAATAGGTTTTTATATTTCTTGTCATGTCCCACGTAATAACGGGTTCGGCTAGCGTTATCCCATACTAGGGAGTTGTTTCTATAGAGAAGGTATTTTCCTTTTCCTCCCATAACATCAAAGTTGGAAACACTCGCATCCGCAATATTGATCTTGGCTATTCTAGGAAAATAATGCGCATAAAAAGAAGGTTTCCCATGATAGGCATCCATGAAGCTGCCGTACCCCTCGGTCCCTTTTACTTCTAGCATTTCCCAATAAACAGTTTTGCCATCTGCCGAAGCGATAAAGTTGTGTCCTATCTGGAAAATCTCACTCTTTTTATCATTTAACATCTTATCTACAGCATATTGAGCCTTCAGGTTGCCTTGCGCATCAAAATGAAAACATACAATATCTAAATAAGTATTGACAATTTGTGCATCGCCGAACATTGATTTGTTGCTGGTTTTCAGCATTTTCCTCTTAGTTAGCTGCCCTGCCATCAAGAACTCTCCAGAAGGCGTCACAATAAACTCCTGCATTTCAATTCTTCTGCCCTTATAAGCCGAACCTTTCTTTTGGCTTGGTGGAGTTTTCAATTTATAGGCAAACCCGTTGGTAGGGGTGGTGCTGGCATAAAGCAGCTTGCCTGAGTCAAATTTTAACAAATGAAAGTTCTCAGCCTCCTTATTGAATGCTTTTTTCTCGTATTTGTCTTGTTGGTAATTGGCTGCATTGGAATAGCCAGGGCTATATATTGGGGCATAATCGTCGAATACTTTAGGATATGGATCATGACTATTTCTGCTCAGCCCTATAAAGTATAGCATGCCATCACGTTCTGCATGTTTAAATATCAATGTATTTGGAGACGGGGCTTGGAAGTTATTCTTTACCACTTCATCACCTTGATTTGTGTACTCTGCATACAGATAATCGCTGCCTGTAGCCGGAGCCAGTATTACATATATGTTGCCATTTTCGAGCACATCGGTGTACACCAACGAATAGCCGGGTTGTGTTGTAACCGGGATTTCTTTCACATCAAGGTTCATATCTACCTTCAATAGCGAGAACATTCTCCCTTCACTTTTATTTGGTGCATCATGTGCTACTACCACAATCAACTCCCCATTGTCGTTACTATACGAGGCATGCCCAAGGTAATGTTCGATGTCCTTTTTCAATTTTACAGTAGTACTGCTTAACCGCCTAGCATATTCATACTGCTGGCGTGCCATATTCCAGCGTTCCTCCCACTCCTCCTTATTCACTCTGAGTTTCATACTGAGCACATTAAAAGAGGTATTCCCCCCAACATAAGCCCTCAAGTAACCATTGGTGCGATCGGGCTTTTCTTCCTTTTCAAAAGAAACAGGATTAGCTCCCTTAAAACCAAGCTTACTGTCAAAAAGATACTGTTCGTACAGCACCTCTTTAGATCTTTTCTTTACGGGCATTTTGTACGTAATGGCAAGGTTGTCTCCATTATAGGTAGACAGATATAGGAACCCTTTAGACGCCTTGGGACTTAACTTGGTCACGGCTTCTTGCGCATAACTGAAATGAACAATAGTGGCGATGATCAGACATAATAGGATAAGTTTCTTCATTTTTTTCTTTATTAATTTTACATCTAACGCAGATTTTTCAGCTCGATCACTGCTAGGTTTTCTTAAGAATTCTTTGGGTGAAAATCTATATCCAACTTAATCAGTCGGTTATTTAGCTCCAACAAGGCACCATCGTGTGGTCGACTTCAGAATCACAATGCAAAATATCTCGCTAATGAAGATGTTTCAATACCACTTTAGTAGTAAAACACAAAGGAATTATCCTATTTTCTGTAAGCTTTATTGATTGCGTCCGTTCTAGAACTCACTTGAAGTTTTTGATAAATATTCCGAATATGTGTTCTCACGGTCTCAATACTGATAAACAAGATATCTGCAATCTCTTTATACCGAAATCCCTTTGACAAGTATTGCAAGATCTCCTGTTCCCTAAAAGACAATGTGTTTAAGTATGTATTCTCTTTGCTAAGGTGAAAGTATGAGACTACTTTTCTCGCAATATGACTGCTCATAGGTGAGCCTCCATTATGTACTTCGGCAATAGCAGTCATTAGTTTTGATAGGGAATCGCTTTTGGTCATATAGCCAGTTGCTCCTGCTTTTAATGCTTCAAATACAGAATCGGTGTCTTCAAAAGATGTACAGATCAAAAATTCTATTTGTGGACACCGAGGTTTTAAAAAAGCAATACATTCAATACCAGACTTGTCGGGCAAACCAATGTCGGTCAATACAACATCCAACTGCAGTTTAGGTATCTGACATAGCGCTTCCTCTGCGGTTGCAAAAATATGATCGCATGTGTATGCACTATCTCTGTTTATATGTAATTGATAGTTCTCTGCGATGTCCAGCTCGTCTTCGACGATGCCAACGTGTATTTTTCTTTCCATACAACTTTATTATGCTTTTATCTGATCTAATGGAATAGTCAGTTCCACCTTCACCCCAGTTCCTTTACCTGATTGGAAAGTAGCCCTTCCTCCCACTGAACCCATCCTATTTTCTATATTGCTCATCCCATTGCCTCTCTTCATGGAATAACCATAACCCTTTCCATTATCTATGAGATTGACTTTCAGGATAGCGTCTGCAATCGTAACTGACAGATTAGCAGCCGTTGCTTCCGAATGCCTGACCATATTTTGCAAGCATTCCTTGATGGCGAAGAAAATATTGCGGTTAGCTTCTTTAGTAATATTCATCATAGGAATCTCACGAGGGGTATTCAAAACCAGATCTATTGGGAAGTCTTCCAGATATTCATGAGCGTATTCTCTAATTCGCGCCACTAAATAGTCCAATGTGGTATTCTCAGGATTAAGTGCCCAGACCATATCGCGCATATTGCCTACTAGATCGCTGGCCGTGGCCGACAAAGCTTGAATTTCTTTTTGGATTGGTGCATATGCCGATTTGCTCGATGCCACATTAGACAGCAGTTTTATCTTTGATAACCCAGCTCCAAGATCGTCGTGCAAGTCACGAGCGATCCTCATCCTTTCCTGTTCTTCTGTCAAGCGTATTGCTTCTAGTCTAAGCTGATCATTTCTGCTTTTCTGCCATAGGAAAAACAAGTACGCCGTTATGGTGAATAATATGATAAACGACAAACTCCCAATGAGCAGCATATTTCGATTCTGCAATATCAGTGCTTGCTCCTGTAGCTGAAAAGACTTGAGCGCTGCCTCTTGTTTCAATGCCAAGTTCTCCGCTTCCTTTTTCTCTGTTTCATACTTCTCTCTCATTTCTGCAAGTTGAGCAGACCTTTCCAAGCTGATCAAGCTGTCATTGGATACTTTATACCGTTTTGCAAACCGAAAGGCATTTTCAAAATCCCCCGCCGACGCATATATGTCTGAAAGATTGCCATATATCTCTATTATTATGTTCGGAGCGTTAATGGATCGAGCAATCTGCATCCCTTGCTCATTCATTTTTATAGCCTCGTCATACTTCTTCTGAAGTATATAGACATTGGCCATGTTGGTAATGACCGCTGCAATGATGTATTTATCGCCAATATTTGTAGCAATGTCTAATGTTTTTTGATAATACACCAAGGTCTGGTCCAGCTGTCCTAATTGCTTATACACTATGCCAATATTATTATAGGTAAGTGCCCGCCTCTCGTCCATATCCAAAGCATCATACAATGCCAATGCTTTATCATATAATGCTAGAGCCTCATCATACCGCTGCATCTGTTCGTACACAACTGCTCTGTTGGTCGCACAATCTGCAATAATCTCTTCACTATTAAGCACAACCGCCAAAGCTTCGGCTTTCTCATAGTAGGACAAGGCAGTAGGAAAATCTTTTTGCTCTTCATACAACACCCCTATATTTTTTAAGATTTTCGCTAAACGTACACTATCTTTTGTACGCTCGGCTAGGTCTATACCTTTATGATAATAGGAAAGTGCCAGCTCGACATTGCCCGTGATGCCGTATGCGTTGCCAAGATTGGTATATATTGATTGAAGCGTTTCGAAGTCCTCCGCTTCTTCCGCCAGAGGCATACAAGCTAAAAACAGTTCAATGGAGGCATTATACTCCCCTATTTGATATTTTTTAATCCCCTCCTGCAATATTGTAAGAGGGGATTGTGATAAACCAGGAAAATAGATTAAAAGGAAGGATCCTATTAAGCAACGCCAAACAAGTTTTATTTTTGACACGGATTTTGTACTTATTGAAACAAAATCATAAAAATATCAAAAATAATGATATTTACACTATTTATTTTATATGCTAAAAACAGGAGATGTTATGGGAAATTTCAAAGCATATGCGATTTTACCCATTGCAGTTCTCGGGCAATCGACCCTTGAATGTCTAGCTTCAATGGCTCAGGCAGCACATCCCAAGTATAGGTCTCTACTTCTAGATGGGCTTGGATGTTTTCCTTTTGTATAAGATCAAGCGTATCAATCACATCTTGCTGAGTAGAAGACAAATGCCCGTATTGTTCTGTAAATAAAGGAACGTGGAAATGCACCCTCCATTCACCTTCAAAATTGATAGGGCTCTTATTAAAGGCAACTGGAAGATCGCTGTAGCTCTTGATCTGACCCTGCTTATCCCGGGTGATAACTTGATGCAAATAAACATCTTCCTCAAACTGCTTTAGTTCTATTTTTCCAAGTCCGTTATCTGCTGTCACCAGTGTTTTGAGTGCAGCCGATAGTTGTATTTTTCCGACCTTAATACCTTCTGTCTCAAATGACTTAAAAGCATCTGCAGGTTTTTCGTATACAAGAGCAAAATGGCACACATCATAGCACACCTGAATATGCCGTCTGATAGCTGCTTCTGCGTCAGCGCTATTGATACCAAGCCGTTTTTCTAAATGCGGTATGCCTTTCTTCAGCAACCATTCATTGTAGAAATGAATAACTTGCTGCGTGTTTTCAAGTATGCCATCCGGCTCTGGTTCAATATCCAAGTGCATGAGTACCCCTTTACTCTCCAGAGCATGATGCAAAAAGGCAACCACTTCTATCAAATTATAAAAAGATGTTTCTAATGCTTGGTTAAGCTCACCCTCTGAAGGGAATAAGGGCATATATGAAAGCGGAGAAGTGGAAATTCCGCCATCCATCCCATCAGGAATTAACTCCTGAAGCAGCTTAAACAAGTGTTTTGTATAGATCAGTCTTTCAGGGCTGCGCCAGTCAGGCTGATGCACCTGCTCCTTAACCCTATCATGATGAAAGTTGCCATAAGGGAAACCATTCATGGTAAAGACATAAAGGCTGTTTTCTTGAAGAAAATCCTTGAACGCTTCCAATTGAGCAGGGCTGGTCAATGTGTCTGCTGCCATTGCAGCCAAACGCAATCCTACTCCAAATTTCTCGTCAGGTGCAACACGAGCGCGGATAGATGGCAAATGTTGCTTAAGCTGTCCAAAATGATCCTCCCACGAGACTCCTGAGTGGATATTGGTACAATATGTAAGGTGGTTCCCGTTATTTAACAACATACTTCCTTTTATTCCTGTCAGCCTGCGCCTCTTTTAACAAATCCCGAGCCTTTAGGATGGTGGCTTCGTTCATTTCATTCACTTCCTTCCCTATACCGATTCCCTCCAATAACATGATCGTCAACTTACCGCCCAGATGCTCTCGAAACTCTTCAAGACCCGCAATTAAATCATGGTCTTTTTCGAGCTCAGGCACATACAATTCGAAACCAAATGCGCTTATCATCTCGAGAATCTCCTCCCATTCTGCCTTTGTAATCATGCCGCTCAGATAGGAATATGCCACATCCAATGCGATCCCGATTGCGACAGCTTCTCCATGCTTCAAAGAGAAATCGGTCAATTGTTCTAATTTATGTGCTGCCCAATGACCAAAGTCTAACGGTCTTGAGGAACCTTTCTCAAAAGGATCCTTAGAAGCAATATGGTCAATGTGAAGTTCTGCACAACGATATATCAAAGCTTTCATCGCTACCGAGTCACGTTCCACTAAACTTTTAGCATCAGCTTTTAAGGTATCAAAAAACGCTTTATCCTTAATCAACGCAACTTTAATTGCTTCTGATATCCCCGATCGCCAGTCTCTGTCTGTAAGCGTACTCAAGAAGTTAACGTCGTTCAGAACAGCGAGAGGTGGGTTGAAAGCCCCTAAAAAGTTTTTCTTACCGAAGTAATTGATACCATTCTTCACACCTACGCCAGAATCGTTTTGGGAAAGCACTGTGGTAGGTATCCGGATGTGTCTTACGCCTCTATGGGCTATGGAAGAAGCAAACCCTACCATGTCTAAAACAGCCCCTCCCCCAATGGCTATGATATAGCTTTGGCGGTCTATCTTTGCTTCATTTACGAGCGTCAGCACTTTTTCGAATTCCTTCAGGTCATTTTTCACTTCTTCACCACCTTTCACAATCAATGGCTCACAGGCAAGTTTGATGGTAGCATCATAGACTTTAAAATACTCTCTCAGATCCGACAAAAGATTGGGCTGAGCCAACACTACGCCATCATCCACCGCAAAGGCTACATTGGCCCTACGCTCTTCACTACCATTTAGAATTTCCTTTAGCAGGTTATTTTCCACATTAAACAGTCCTGTGGTAAACCAAACAGGGTAAGAGAAATCAACCGAAAAGGATTGCAATATTTTCCGCTTCATTATATAATATTTAACCAATTTAGCCTAAAGACAGCTACTACTTCCAGATTATGTCACAGCAAAGAATTGCGCCATCCAACGGCTTAATGGCAGCAACACCAAAATACCCAACCCAATTTCCCATCCTGCAAAACCTGCAGCTATAGCAGCATCTAAAATAATCATCGAAATCACGCCCGCCTTTACAGCCTTTCGTGCCAGTACCGGTTCTTTGGCTATTGCCGCTCTTATGGCTGGTGGCAAAACCATGCCAGCGAACAATACAAAGAAGGGCAGGAATGGCCAAAAGTCAAACGTGGGAACCAAGGAAAGGCATAATATGAAAACTACTACTAGACAATAACATACTAACCCCGAGTACAAGGTTTTCTTGTCTGCACTATTCACTTCTCCCCGGCTGATCAAGGTTATGCCTTGTATGTAGATTAAAGGAATAATGCCTACAAACCAGTAACCTCCTAGTACCGTAGGGATAACACTCATTCCCAACAACAAATTCCCCCCCCGGCAAAGACCCATTACAATAGGCCCAAAAATGGCAGAATGCTTCGCTATGCTATTATAGGCCAGAACCAATACAGCAATGACGACGGCTATCTTGCCACTCGTACCATTCACAGCAAATGCAGCTGTTACCCCAATGGCCAACAATGCTGCGCCTAAATATGAAGCCCCTTGTCGGGTAGCATCACCCCTAGGTATAGGGCGCTCTGGACGTTCTATGGCATCCAAATCAGCATCGAAATAGTCGTTAAAGACCACTCCTCCTCCATATAATCCGATTGTGGATAGCAAAAGGAGCACAAGGCCTTCCCATTTATCTACTGGAGCCGTTTGGCTAAAAAATCCATCTCCAGCGAGGGAAAATGCCATAAAAACTCCTAAAAGGATATCAGCAATTGCCGTAATAATATTGGCGGGCCGCATCAGTTGAAGATAGGCCCAAATAGTTTTCTTCATGGTATATTTGTAGTCATAAACAAAGGCTCGCCCTCGTTATTAATCGTCCTCCTCTTCCTCATCAAAAAGGTTCGCCTGGGAGATTCTAGGTTTCTAATATACCGCACCTGATTGAAAGATTCCTCCTGTTTCATAACATAAAACACTTCAATCTCACCACAATGACCTACATGCTCCTAGGCATCCAAGCTGTTATAGCTGGACGTCTTTCATATTTACTCAATTATATTATCTTCACTCGCAGGCGATTGTCCTCCACGCAGTATCGAATTTCCTGAAAAGTTTTGTGTTTGATCGATTTTGTCTCTGTTCAGCCAATCTTCTTCTTTCATTTGGCCACTTTTGCCGAAGAACTCTAATGCATTACTGTAAGCCACCTTTTTGATATGCTCCTCATCTATGCCTCTTTCCTTCATCAAAGCTACAGTCTTTGGTACTGAAAGTGGATCGCTTATGCCCCAATCGGCAGAACTATTAATGATAATTCTTTCACTACCATATTTCTTCACTATTTCGACCATCCTTTCATTCCCCATTTTTGAGAATGGATAGATGGTAAATGCTGCCCAAAAACCACGGTCCAGTACATCTTTTACCGTTTCCTCATTGTTGTGGTCGATAAGGACTAGATCTGGATCAATTTGATGCTCAATACAAACCTCCATACTCTTGACGGTGCCCCTCTTCTTGTCCCTATGAGGCGTGTGCACTTGCACTGGAAGGTTTACCTCTTTGGCCAATTCCAATTGCAATCGGTAATATTTGTCTTCTGCTGCTGTCTGGTCGTCATAACCTATCTCGCCCACACCTACTACCCCCTCTTTGCAAACAAACAAAGGAAGCAACTCCATGACCTCCTCTGCCAAGGCTTCATTGTTGGCCTCTTTTGAATTCAAACCAATGGTACAATAATGTTTTATTCCGAATTGACTTGCACGGAACCTTTCCCAGCCTACTAAACTACTAAAGTAATCTTTGAAAGAACCTACCTCGGTGCGCGGCTGCCCTATCCAAAAAGCAGGCTCAATCACTGCTACAATTCCCGCTTCTGCCATAGCTTGATAATCATCGGTCGTCCGCGACACCATGTGAATATGTGGATCAATCAACATCATAAGTTTTAACTTTTTGGTTTATTCGCCACGTTTGTGGAACATTTAAATTCTATTCTCCTGTATCTATTTTTTTGAAGAACGAACGGCCTTCACTGTTTTGATACTAGGGTCATTTATATATCGATCATAATCGGGAGTCTTCCTACAATAAAGGGCCATCTTTCCTTGGCCATCACAATGAATCCCCCACCCATAGCGCTTTGTCAAAGGAGAAGCCCTGAAGCAAGCTTGCCCTTTTGAGAAAAACTGCCGTCTGGCTTCTTCATACTCTTCCTCCACTAAATCATTACGTTCTGCATACACTTGAAAAAGCACATCGTCCGAAGTGAATTCATATGGATGCTTGCTAAGCATATCGAACTGTAGGCTCGCTATCGTTTTTTTATCCCCTTTCATGGCAGGTGTTTCTCCACTCACGGCAGGGCAATCTTCCGCTACTGCAATAAACGTATCGTAATAATTAGTCGTATGCAGCTTCTCTTGTTCTTTCATTTACTTAAATTATGCTAGCAGATAAATCCAATAATGGTTAGGAAGTCTTAAGTTTGAAATAGCCTGTTCCCTATGCCTCATTATTCGCCCAGTACTTTTCACCTAGGCTATTCCATGTCAACTGCCCTTCTTCTATTTTCTCTTTTACATCGGGGTGGTTGCCCACTTTCGTCTTTACTGCATCACTGGCCGAATCGGTACAGGCCAAAATAGCAGCTTCATGTTCTATGGTACCTTCTCCTTTCAATATGTTCTCTATCAAAGGCAAATGCTCCGATTGCAAGAATTTTCCAACAGGTCGCCACAATTCGGGCGTAACCGGTCGACCTGCTGCCCAACGCTCTTGAGCATAGTTGATCAGCATTAATGCCAAAGGCTCATTGGCTCTGTCATCGATGCCGACAATTTTATACAAGGGCTTGTTGGTAAAAACCGCCTTTAACACCATTTGATTCCATGCTGCCTCGGGTAGATACTTGGCTGGATAAGGATTGCCTAGCGCCACAGCATCAAATACGTCGCCCATATTGGTACGAATGCCTTCTGCCGCCCGATCTGCATAATGCTCGGGCTCGGGCAGGAACGAAAGGGCTGAGTACAGTGCTGTCAGTTCTGTAAGCGTAGCTGTTTCGAAAAGCTGCTGATATACTTGTTTCAAGTTTTCACGTGAATATCTTCCTAAAGCGATAATCAGGTACACGCGCCCTAGCCGACTTAGCGGCCACTTCTCCATGGTCAACATGTCGCCCCATGGCACGACCACACCACCCGATATAGTTTTATCGCTGCCATTTATCCTTGAAGCCATGCTGAAAGCCAAATAAAAGTCCTTAAATGAAAACCCTGCCTTTAGCTGATCTTCCTTGCCTTTGAGCCACTCACCAAACTTCAGCGATTGGCCCTCAATCATTTTCAATATTTGTACACTCATTAGAAACTCGTATTTAAACTCCGAGGCTCACATAATCCGCCATTCTACTTACATTCAAAGTTAGGGCATAAGCTGTAAAAATGCTTTTTAATTAAAAGATATATTAACACTTATTCTTATGCCTTATCATATGTATCTGGTTCAATGTGGATCAACACATCCGAAATCCTAGCATGCTGCTGTAATATAGCATCCTTTACTTCATGTGCTATCCGGTGGCCTTCCCTTACGCTCAGGTCACCATCTACAACCACATGCAGGTCAACATAATATTCAAATCCCATCTTCCGTACAAAGCATTTATCCAAGCTGGCCACTCCCTGCACTGATATGGCTATTTCTTTCACCTTTTCCAGCACTTCTTCAGAAGGTGCTTCGTCCATAACTTCTGAAAGTGCAGGCCTGACGATATGGTATGCATTGTATAGAATAACGCCTGCAGCAAACAACGCAGCCCAGTCGTCGGCGCCTTCATAGCCTTCACCACCAATAAGGGCCACCGAAATGCCCACAAAAGCGGCTCCGGAGGTAATCGCATCGCTGCGGTGATGGAAGGCATCTGCCTTTACCGCCCCACTTTCAGTCTCCTCCCCAATCTTCCCCACATAACGAAACAACACCTCTTTGATGACGATCACAATCAATAGTACGCCTAAAGTAAAAGGTGCTGGAGCTTCATGTGGTGTTGTCAAGTGCCTTATGCTCTCTACAATTATCAATGCCGCTGCTCCAAGTAAAGCGAGTCCGACTACCATGGTGGCCAGAGGCTCTGCTTTCCCGTGCCCATATGGATGATTTTGATCAGGGGGTTTAGCAGCTACTTTCAGGGCAAACCATAGCACTACGGATGAAAAAACGTCCGATAGTGACTCAATCGCATCGGCCACCAAGGCGTAGGAGTTGCCCAGCACCCCTGCGGTGCCCTTTACCAAGGCCAATCCCAAGCTCACTACTATCCCAAGGCGGGTAGAGATCAAGCCTTTCTTTGCAGGATGTACAGTCTCTTTTTGCATGATTGACAATGCCCCAAGAACAAACATACAGGAATATGACCAATGATTATAAGCAACAGAAAAATTTATTCGAGGTTAGGCATCACTTCACCTTCACATCGTATAGTCCATCAAAACAAAAATAACTTTTTAGGGCGCTTGGGGTTCTCATCTCACGATATCTGATGCGCTAATGGGTTTCGTCAAAATAAGTCACCCACCCAGAGCATGAAACATTCACTAAAACCGTTTAAACATTATGAAAAACTATAAAATAGGCGTGATTGTAGGTAGCCTCCGAAAAGAATCCTACAACCTGAAAACAGCAAAGGCACTCACCCAGCTTGCCTCTGACTCATTGTCATTTGAGATACTCGATATCGGTAACCTGCCAATGTTTAACGAGGACTTGGAAGGCAACCCTCCTCAGGAATGGGTAACGTTTAGGGAGAAAATAACGGCTGTTGATGGCTATCTATTCCTTACCCCAGAATATAACCGCTCGGTTCCCGCGGTGTTGAAAAATGCCATCGATGTAGGATCTCGCCCGTATGGTCAGAATTCGTGGAATGGCAAGC
>SMEK01000291.1_pt1 | contig 28798 bp, 23 predicted proteins | sample 2456371 | NCBI WGS metagenome assembly SMEK01 (sample SAMN10132590, study PRJNA489261) | soil metagenome | isolation source: day1 antibiotic-loamy sand soil ammended with composted manure from dairy... | place: USA | collected 2015-04-01
AGGTGATAAAATACTAGCACAGGGAGTCGGGAAAGTTCGGAACAATACGCCAATTGTTCCCCAGCCAGTTGCTTTTGATAGTATCGCCAATTCAATAAACGTGGTATTTAAATAAGATCGCACAATGATTAAAAAATTCATAGATAGACCTGTATTATCTACCGTAGTGTCCATTATCATCCTCATCTTGGGGGTTCTTGGACTTACAACTTTGCCTGTGACACAGTATCCAGATATTGCGCCACCAACAGTGAGGGTTGCGGCCAACTATCCTGGTGCCAATGCTGAAACGGTTCTAGCAAGCGTAATTATTCCTATTGAGGAGCAGATCAACGGTGTGGAAGGGATGACCTATATCACTTCTACTGCTAGCAACAACGGTACTGCATCCATTGAGGTGTTTTTTGAGCAAGGGATAGACCCTGACATCGCTGCTGTAAACGTGCAAAATAGAGTGGCAAGGGCCGCACCACTTTTACCACGAGAAGTGACTCAGTCTGGCGTTACAACACAAAAGCAACAGACCAGTTCGCTTATGTTCATTACCGTTTTCTCCGAAAACGAAGATTATGACGCCACTTATATTCAAAACTACCTGAACATAAACGTGCTACCTGAATTAAAAAGGATCAGAGGTGTAGGTGATGTGAGTGTGTTCGGTGCCAAGAACTATGCCATGCGCATATGGCTTCACCCTGACAAACTCTCTGCCTATGGGTTGATTCCTTCTGATGTTATTGCTTCTATCAATGAACAAAGCTTGGAAGCTGCAGCAGGTGCCTTGGGACAAAATAGTGGGCAAGCATTTGAATATATCATCAAATATGGAGGAAGGTTCAATACACCTGAGCAATACGAAGACATCGTGATTAAAGCACTCGGCAGTGGGCAGTTCTTAAGACTAAGAGATGTAGCAGAAGTAGAGCTCGATGCAGAAGGGTATACCGCAATTTCCTATTATAACGGAATGCCAGGTGTAAGTATGGGAGTGTATCAGACCCCTGGGTCTAACGCTAAAGAGATTATCGAAAATATTCATGCCAAGCTGGATGAGCTTAAGCAAGACTTCCCGACTGGCTTGGAGGTAATGGTCAACTTCGATACCAACGAATTCTTGAATGCCTCAATCAACAAAGTGGTTGTCACCCTGATCGAAGCTTTTATCCTAGTATTCTTAGTAGTATTTATTTTCCTCCAAGATTTTAGGTCTACACTTATTCCAGCCATTGCTGTTCCGGTCTCTATCATTGGAACATTCTTTTTTCTAGGACTTTTCGGATATTCTGTGAACCTACTCACGCTTTTTGCATTGGTTCTCGCCATTGGTATTGTGGTAGATGACGCCATTGTAGTGGTAGAGGCTGTCCATGCAAAACTAGAGAGTGGAATGGACAGTGCTAGAAAAGCTAGCCATAAGGCAATGGAAGAAATTACAGGCGCCATAATCTCCATTACTTTGGTGATGGGAGCCGTATTTATTCCAGTTACATTTATATCAGGCCCTACAGGCGTTTTCTATGAGCAGTTTGGGGTTACCCTCATCGTGGCAATCGCTATTTCCGCAGTCAATGCGCTTACATTAAGCCCTGCACTTTGTGCCATATTCTTGAAACCCCATCATGAAAAAGAGGAAAAGCAAAATCTTCTACAAAGATTCTTCAAGAACTTCAACATTGCGTTTGAGGCCACTACAAAAAGGTATGTACGTTCCCTTTCTTTCCTATACAGGCATAAGTGGATAACTGCTGTTATCCTATTAGCTTCTGTTGGGATCATTTACTGGTCTGCGACCACAACTCCTACAGGCTTTGTACCTAACGAAGACAGAGGGATGATCTTTACCGATATAGAACTTCCTGCGGGTGCCTCTTTAGATAGGACTGTGGCTGTTACGCAAGAATTATATGATAAAATCAAGGACATCCCTGGAGTAGAGGGAGGCTCTATTGTAAATGGGTTTAGTCTTATCTCAGGCGCGGGTAGTAACTATGGCCTTGGGTTCTTGAAACTAAAAAACTGGGACGAAAGAGAAGACGAATCAATGTCTGCGGATGCCATTATGGCCCAAATGTTCCAGGCCGCTGCTAGCATACCAGATGCCAACATTTTATTCTTTGCCCCACCTAGTGTTCCAGGCTTTGGGGTATCTTCTGGATTTGAAATGTTAGTTTTAGACCAGTTAGGAGGAGAATTCACTGAACTTGATCGAGTAACTAATGAGTTTTTGGGCCGATTGATGCAACGCCCTGAAATCTTATATGCACAAAGCTCATTTAATACCAACTATCCCCAGTATGAGATCGTGCTCGATGCTCCTAAAGCAAAAGAAGCAGGAGTATCTATTAGCAGCATATTCGGAACGCTACAGGGATATATAGGAGGGATTTATGCAGCAGACTTCTCAAGGTTTGGAAAGCAGTATAGGGTATTTGTTCAGGCATTGCCAGAAAATCGCGCCAGCACTTCAGATCTGAATGCGATCTTTGTGAGGAATTCGCAAGGAGAGATGGCTCCTATCACTGAATTCGTCACGTTAAAACGTGTCTATGGTCCTCAAGCTGTAACCCGATTCAACTTGTTCAATTCGGCCAATGTGAATGGCGCGTCTGCTCCAGGATATTCTTCTGGAGATGCCATCAGAGCAGTACAAGAGGTAAGTGCTACAGCTCTTCCAAACAATTATTCTGTTGATTTCTCGGGTCTAACAAGGGAGGAAATCGCTGCTGGAAATCAAACCATATTTATTATTATTTTAAGTGTCTTGTTTGTATACTTTATTCTGGCCGGACAGTACGAAAGCTATTTATTGCCTTTCTCTGTACTGCTTTCCTTGCCAGTAGGGATCATGGGAGCTTATCTTACCACTAAATTGGCAGGATTGGAGGTAAATATTTACTTTCAGATTGCTCTCATCATGTTGATAGGCTTGTTGGCAAAAAATGCGATTTTGATAGTGGAATTCGCCATCCAGCGTCGCAGAGCAGGGTTCACCATAGTAGAAGCCGCATTTGACGGAGCTAAAGTACGTCTCAGACCTATATTGATGACCTCTTTTGCGTTCATTATCGGTTTATTGCCCTTGGTATTTGCTAACGGCACCGGCGCTGTAGGAAACCGGTCTATTGGTACAGGTGCTGTAGGCGGTCTTCTAATTGGTACAATTGTAGGTGTTTTCGTCATTCCAATTCTATATATCCTTTTTGAATGGCTTCAGGAGAAAATCAGTGGCAAACCAGAAATCAAAGAAGAAATAGCTTCTAACAGTTAAAAGATATTTACAAAACAATGAAGAGAAACACGATATATAAATTAATTTTTGTTCCAGTCATGTTGTTTTCCCTCCAGTCATGTTTTGTGGCTCGGGATTATCAGCGGCCTGAAGTGGTGAATGAAGCTTATTTTAGGACTGACCTATTGCCAGAGGATAGCATCACCATGGCAGAAGTTTCCTGGAAAGAACTTTTTACTGATCCTGTACTGAGAGGTCACATAGAGAAAGGATTAGAAAACAATCTTGATATCCGTATCGCTTTGCAGCAGATTGAGGCAGCAAATGCCTATTATAAACAAGGGAAGGCCAGTTTCTTACCAACCATTGGGGCTACAGGGCAAGCTTCACATCAGGAATTGTCAGGTAATGGACAAATGGGCGCACTATACGATGGTGGTATTTCTCAGTTTGAGCTTTCGGCCAATGCATCATGGGAAGCCGATATTTGGGGTAAAATCAGGAGCTATAAGAGGGCATCAGAAGCAGCATACCTACAGACTGTAGCAGCACATAAAGCTGTAAAAACTCAACTTATTGCCAGCATTGCCACAGTGTACTATCAGCTTGTTGCGCTGGATGAGCAGATAAAAATCACAGAGCAATCTATCGCAAACAGAGAAAGCAGTTTGGAAACTACAAAGGCGTTAAAAGAAGCGGGCTATTTGACAGAAGTGGGCGTAAAGCAGACAGAAGCACAGCTTTATGATGCCCAAGGTATTTTATTGGACCTGAAAACCAATACGAAACTGTTAGAAAATACGATGGCTATATTGTTAGGAGAAGCACCTCAAACTATAGCAAGAAATAGTTTGGAAGAACAGGTGATCGATCAAGAGATAAAGATCGGTTTTCCAATCCAACTTCTACGAAATCGGCCAGACGTAATAGCTGCAGAATACGGCCTAGTGAATGCTTTTGAAATGACCAATGTTGCCAAAAGTGACTTTTACCCTTCGTTGAGAATCTCTGCAACTGGCGGCTTCCAAAGCCTAGAGATAGATCAACTGTTAAATGCAAACTCCTTGTTTGCCTCTCTCGTGGGATCGCTCACTCAGCCCATCTTAAACGGACGCCGCATCCGTACCCAGTACGAAGTAGCACAAGCACAACAGGAACAGGCATTGCTCACTTTCAGAAAAGCTATTTTGAACGCAAGCAGGGAGGTTTCAGATGCACTTTATACTTATGAAGCTGCTGAAAAGCGAATTGATATTAAGACTTTACAATATCAGGCTTACGATACAGCCACAATATATTCTGAAGAATTGCTCAATAATGGCATGGTCAATTATCTTGAAGTTTTGACGGCACGACAAAATGCCTTGTATGCTCAGCTCGATTTGATCAATGCGCACTTCACCCAACTGAGTGCTATTGTGGAGCTATATAAAGCTTTGGGTGGTGGTTGGCAATAAGCTATTCTAAGCCCTATATAATCTTTCTAAAAGCTGGCGCCTCACTGGTGCCAGCTTTTTTTATTGTCTACCAAAAGGAACGCCGACATATTTCTGGGTTTCACTTAGCTTAGCACATTATTAAACAATTGATTGTCAATCATATTTATAAAGACCATGTGAAACTATAAAACTCAACTAAGTATGAATACTCAAAAGACCGCATTAATTACAGGTGCCACCAGCGGGTTTGGCTGGGAGCTATGTAAATTATTTGCAAAGGATCGTCACAACGTGATATTAGTAGCGAGAGACGAAGACAAACTGTTGTCCTGTGCACAGTCATTAAGAAACGACTTTCCTGCTATAGAAGTACATCAATTTTCCACCGATCTTGCCCAACAGGGATCAGTCGGGGCATTATATGAAAAACTAGATATGCATAGTTTAGATGTGGACTTCTTGGTCAATGATGCTGGTGTAGGAGAGCATGGTCTTTTTGTAGAGAATGAAATGCAGAAGGAGTTGGATATGATCAATTTAAATATTGTAGCGGTCATGGAGCTCACTAAATTATTTCTTCGTGAAATGGTATTAAAGGGTGAAGGGAGAATTTTACAAGTATCCTCTGCTCTAGGGCTAGTGCCAGTACCTAAATTTGCTGTCTATTCTGCCACAAAGGCGTTTGTTCATTTTTTGACGGAAGCACTCCAAGAAGAGGTAAAAGATACAGGTGTTACTATAACAGCATTATATCCAGGTGGTAGCGACACCGACTTTTTTAGGCGTGCCAATGCGGAAGAAACGGTATTATACCAAAACATGCCCCTATATACCCCCAAAGAGGTAGCCATAGCAGGATATGAAGGCCTTATGGAAGGAAAAAGAAAGGTAGTTCCCGGGATTATGAATAAGATACAAGCTGCTTCCAGCACAGTTGTACCCGATAGTTTATTGATGAAAGCCCTCAATAAACTGATGGAAGAAGAAACAAGATAACATGCTATCGTCCTTTTTTGAAAGTGGCAAAACAAAAAAAGGAGAGCGACAACCACTCTCCTTCTTATGTATCCCTTTATCAATTAGTTTAAGGCTTCTATCTTTTTAGATAGCTCTGCAACCTTGTCATTCATTCTTAATTGTGAATAAACAGTTTGAAGCGTTTCTAACACAGTACGGTCTTGAGGATTAATTTCATGCGCCTTTTCAAAATAAGGCAAAGATTTTTTGAAGTCCTCCTTGGCAGTGTCTTCCAATTTCTTCCCTTCCTTTTGATAGGTTTTGAGGTCCATTTCATTGGCCTTTTTGATCAGGTCTGCCGCTCTGTTATAGTACACTACTGCCAGGTTAAAGTTTGCATCAAAGTATCCTGGCTCAAGTTCAACGGCTTTTTTATAGCTTTCTATGGCTTTTTCGGTCTCATTTATTTGGTCATAAAGAAACGCCAAATTATAATATAGGTTGGCATTGTCAGGTTCTTCCTTAATCGCATCTTCTAATTTTTTTCTGGCTTCGTCTGCCTGATCGGTGATGATAAGAAGGTTGATCTCTTCTTTCATAATATCCATATCATTTGGAAACACACTTCTAGCTCTTCTCACCGCTTCAAGTGCCTTATCGTTGTCCTTATTAATAGCCCTTTCGATGTAGATCACACTATTATAAATGTCCTTTTGCTCATAGCCCAAGTCCATCAACTTATAATAGTTTTGAGCAGCTTTGTCCCATAGCTCTGCTTGTTGTGCTGAAATACCCGCATAAAGATACGCTGTTGTATCTTCAGGCATTACTTGCGCTGCAATCTCAAAACTTTTCAAAGCTTCCTCATATTCTTGGCTCTGATATGCTTGAGCACCTGTATTTAAGAACTGTCCCCAGATAGCTTCTAAACGTTGGTCAGAAAATATGGCATAAGTACCTGAGCCGCCTGCTACTTCTTTTGTCTTTTCATAAGCCTCAATAGTTTTGCCTAATTGGTTAATGTCCAATATTTCACCCTCAGATCCGAACAACATTGCTTCGTGAATTGTAGCCTTTGTGTACCAAGTTTTAGGATCATCTTTCGTTTTATCATGTTTAGTAGCTTCTTCTATAAGCTGCATTGCTTCTGGTAGATCGCCTTTTGCTTTTGCAGATTCAGCTTTTCTAACGTTTGAATTTTGTGCCAAGGCTATAGTGCTTGCAAAAACAAACACAAAAACAAACAGGAATTTTTGCATGGTCTTCATAGGTATCAAATTGTTTTATAATCACGCAAGCTCAACAGCAAACATAATTATGAGTAAAAGTATATTTGGGTTTAGTTAAAAATTACTATTCAGTATTTCTGTTCTCCTCACCGGACTCATCAGTGTCCAAATTTTCGACCTGATTGTCTCCTTCTTGGATTATGCCTTCTGCTTCTATAACCTCTTCATCCTCATCAATCTTAGTCACTTTTGCTATAGATGATATGGCATCATTGTCATTTAGTCGAATAAGCCTTACCCCTTGCGTGGCTCGGCCCATTACCCTTAGGTCAGCTACAGCAATACGGATGATAATTCCGGACTTGTTAATGATCATTAAATCATCCGTATCGGTCACCTCTTTTATCGCAACAAGCTTTCCAGTCTTTTCTGTAACATTCAAACTCTTTACGCCTTTGCCACCTCTTTTCGTAATTCTGAACTCCTCAATAGAAGATCGCTTTCCGTATCCTTTCTCAGAAACCACCAACAAATGAGAGTCTTCACGAGCAACACAAACCATGCCGACCACCTTATCATCTTCTCCTTCCAAGGTCACACCCTTCACTCCAGCAGCAGTACGACCCATCGCTCGCACGTCAGACTCATGGAAGTGGATCGCTTTACCCGAGCTTTTGGCAATAATAATATGATTGTTGCCATTGGTCAAGCTTACATTCAGCAATCGATCTCCTTCGTTGATAGTGATCGCCATGATGCCATTTTGACGAGGTCTGGAATATGCTTCTAATGGGGTCTTTTTTATAGTCCCATTTTCAGTACACATCACCAAGAAATTATTATTCACATAATCCTCATCTTTGAGACTAGCCACATTGATTACGGCTCTTACAGAATCATCGGACTCTATGTTGATCAAGTTCTGAATGGCCCTTCCCTTGGCAATTTTGCTTCCTTCAGGAATGGCATATACCTTTTTCCAGAATACCTTTCCAGATTCGGTAAAAATCAACAAATAGTTATGAGAATGAGCGATAAATAAATGCTCTGTATAATCATCGTCTTTAGTCGATACGCCTTTTGAGCCAACTCCTCCTCTTCCTTGAAGTTTATACTCTACTAAAGGTGTTCTTTTGATATAACCCTGATTAGAAATAGTGATCACCATTTCCTCATTAGGTATCATATCTTCTATAGTAATATCGTCTGCACTATGCTCTACGACTGTTCTTCTCTCATCACCATATCTATCCTTCAACTGCAAGAGCTCATCTTTGATAATTTCCATTCTTCGCTCTTTCTTAGCCAAGATGTCTTTTAAGTCCTCGATAAGCGCTATAATCTCCTCATACTCTTGCTGAATTTTTTCTCTTTCCAACCCTGTAAGACGCTGCAATCGCATATCCAAAATAGCACGTGCTTGAATCTCGCTGAGGCTGAACCGCTCCATAAGACCATTGCGAGCAATCTCAGGATCTCTTGAAGAACGGATAAGGTTTATTACCTCATCCAAGTTGTCTAGTGCTATGAGGTACCCTTCTAGAATGTGGGCCCTTTTCTCTGCTTCTCTTAGGTCGTATTCTGTTCTTCGCACCACTACTTCATGGCGGTGCTCCACATAGTATACGATCAGATCCTTTAGGTTCAACGTTTGTGGCCTACCGTTCACCAAAGCCACATTGTTCACCCCAAATGAAGACTGTAGCTGGGTATATTTGTATAGATTATTAAGGACTACATTAGGAATGGCATCTTTCTTAAGGTCATAAACAATCCGCATTCCATCTCTGTCCGACTCATCCCTGATATCAGATATCCCTTCAATCTTTTTCTCATTAACCAAAGCAGCAGTCCTTTCGATCATACTTGCTTTATTTACCAAGTATGGAATTTCTTCTACTATAATCTGCTCTTTGCCCGTTTTTGTAGTTTCAAAACTTGCTTTGGCCCTTATCACTATGCTCCCTCTACCTGTCTCAAAGGCAGATTTCACTCCCTGATAACCATATATTGTGGCACCTGTCGGAAAGTCAGGAGCCACAATATGCTGCATGAGGCCATCGATTGTAATGTCGTTATCATCAATATAGGCGATAATACCGTCAACCACTTCGCTCAAGTTATGCGGAGGCATATTGGTGGCCATTCCCACTGCTATCCCCGAAGAGCCATTTAGCAATAAGTTAGGCAACTTGGCTGGAAGAACAGAAGGCTCTTTGAGCGAGTCGTCGAAGTTGGGCTGAAAATCAACAGTTTCTTTATTAAGATCAGTTAGAAGCTCTTCCGCAATTCTTTTTAGACGTGCTTCGGTATACCTCATAGCTGCAGGCATGTCACCATCTACCGATCCGAAGTTACCTTGACCGTCAACCAAAGGATAGCGTAGTGACCATGGCTGGGCCATCCGCACCATTGTCATGTAAACAGAGGAGTCTCCATGAGGATGATACTTACCTAAAACCTCCCCTACGATTCTAGCAGATTTTTTATAGGCCTTATTATAGTTCACACCCAACTCTAGCATCCCATACAAAACTCTTCTATGAACTGGTTTCATGCCATCCCGCACGTCTGGTAATGCTCTAGACACAATTACGGACATTGAATAATCAATGTATGCGCCCCGCATTTCATCCTCAATATTGATAGGAATAATATTCTCCTTAGCTCCTTCTGCCATATAATTAATCTATTATTTCTCGTCCAATTGAAGTGGCAAGTTACATAAATTTTGGATAAATAATAGCGGAAAAATAGCGAATAAAACGATATAGAAAACAATAGTGCATAAAAATGAATAGGCTAAATGGATTTAACTTCTGATAATTTTTAGCAGTATCGCATTTTACAAACCAAGCCCTTCAATCACAAAGTATTCCGCTCTCCTTTTTTCCTGCCTTTGTACATTTCTAATTCGGGGTGGTTTTCACCATAGCCTGGAACTTGCTTCTTATGCAAAGGCTGCCCTCGGAATTCCTTACCATAATGAATATGCTTCATTTGCGTTTGGCATGACTTAATTGGGCAACGTGGAATCTCAGGATAGGTGAGACTTATACCGGCTTGGAGATAAGCCGTGGGCGATTTAAATTCTAAGTTCTTAGCACTTTCAGGTATTTGAAATGTATAGCTGCTAAACTCATAGGAAGGTCTTAAAACAAGTCTAAAATATTCGGAAAGGTTCTTTTCTATGGCAACGCCTAGATTTAAATAAAGGCCTTGATCCATAAGATTCTTATCAAATACTCCACCTCTATTATGTTTCCCGAAGTGAGCATCTATAACAAAAGAATAATCCCAGTAATCATACACCCTAGCCCCTAATATTCCAAAGAACCTTGTCTGCATGGTAGTAATCTTTTCTCCTTCATAGTATGAAAGAAAGTTCTCGTTGAATTTGGGTGAAAATCTGCCTATCGTATGGTATTCTAGGGCTAAACCGGCCCCTAGCCTGAACCGACTAATATTATAATGAAGACCGATCAGTAACGGGATACTGCTCCCTCTCACTTTAAAGGCAATATCTGTCGTATCATTATTAATCAATGCATCACCTGTGCTATGATACAAACCTTCTGCATATTTTGGGGATGTCACCCAATCTCTTAATCCAGTATTGGGGCCTGGATCGGTCAAGTCGGAATTTTCAATGAGATATAGACTATTCCCTTTCTGAAGTAGTGAAAAGCCAGCAAGGTCGTGATTGTAATACGTCCTTCCATATCCGGTCATCAGTGTAAGGGAAAACTGATTTAAGACTTTCCTTATAATACTCCTTTCAATCCCATGCTGATCCTTGTACATAAAAACTCCCCGCTTTCCCTGGCTATAGACTGTATGAGGGCTACTAATGAATAGCATACAGATGAAAAAACATATAAAAAGATATTTAAAGCTCAGGGACATTCAGTTTGTTTTCTGAAACCAACATTAGCTATCGGCCTTTTTCAACTCGCAAATTAAACATTCTAACGATTTAATTAAACTCTTGTATGGCCTATTTTATTGTCTCAGGCATGGCAAGCCAAGTCCTAGCGCTATAATGGCTTTTCCCTATGCTTATCTAATATCAAGTTTATGTTTATAAAATAATATTATGTGAACGGTATAGCAGCATAGCCCTTTTTTTTCGAAATTTGATCTTTTACACACTCATGATAAAATTAAAAAATATCCATAAGGCATACCCTATGGGCAAGCAGCAGCTACACGTGCTGAAGGGCATAGACATGCATGTTGCAGAAGGCGAATTTGTGTCCATTATGGGCTCGTCGGGTTCGGGCAAGTCGACACTGCTAAACATTTTAGGCATATTGGATCAATATGATTCAGGAGAGTATATTCTATCGGGAACGGCAATGAAAAAATTGAGCGAATCTAAAGCCGCCTATTATAGAAATCAATTCCTAGGATTCGTTTTTCAGTCATTTAATCTATTGAATTTTAAAAATGCCATGGAAAACGTGGCGTTGCCACTTTATTATCAGAAAGTTAGCAGAACTAAGCGAAACAATTTGGCCTTGGAATATCTCGACAAAGTTGGGCTTCGGCAATGGGCAAATCATATGCCCAGTGAAATGTCAGGAGGACAAAAGCAACGTGTGGCAATTGCAAGGGCGTTGATTACGAACCCAAAGGTAATTCTTGCGGATGAGCCCACTGGCGCACTCGACAGCCAAACGTCCTACGAGGTAATGGAGATATTCAAAGAAGTGAACCGCACAGGAAAAACCATTGTGATCGTCACTCACGAAAATGATGTAGCGGCAAAAACGGATAGAGTTATCAGGCTTAAAGACGGTCTCATACTCAGTCAAAATTACGAGTTAGGCACACCAGCATAACCCAACAATGAAGCTAAATAGCAAGGATAGTAGACACCATTAAGAATGTTTGAACTTGATAATTGGCAGGAAATTTATCATACCGTTAAGAAAAACAAGCTCCGTACTTTCTTAACGGCATTCAGCGTTTCATGGGGTATCTTCATGCTCATCCTCCTCTTGGGCTTTGGCACCGGGCTTCAAAATGGTGTTGAGGCACAATTTAGCGATGTCGCCACTAATAGCCTTTGGCTCAATGCAGGTCAAACTAGTTTACCTTATAAAGGAACAAAACCAGGCAAGCAAATCCGGATGGACAATGAGGACTTCGGGAATATAATACAGCAAATAAGCGAGGTAGAATATATTACTGGCCGTTTTTACTGTTATGGTGAGTTCACCGTTCGCTATAAGGACAAATATTCCTCATATGAAGTATTAGGATGTCATCCAGAACACCAGTTTCTAGAAAACCAAACCGCTGTAAAGGGGCGCTTCATCAACGAAATGGACTGGAGGCACAAAAGGAAAGTAGCCGCCATCGGTACAAAGGTCGCAGAGGCGCTTTTTGGTGACGAGGACCCTATCGGAAAGGAAATCAACGTAAAGGGAATTATGTACAAGGTGGTAGGTGTTTTCAAAGATGCCGGTGGTGACGAAGAAATGCGCAGGATATTTATTCCCATTTCAGTGGCTCAACTCACCTACGGGGGCACCAATCAGCTCCACCAGATCATGTTCACGGTCGGAAATGCCAGTGTGGAAGAATCAAATGCCATCAAACAAAGTGTTGTGTCCTTGATGTCACAACGTCATAAATTTTCTCCAGAAGACACAAGAGCACTTTATATATGGAACAATGTGGAGGAATTCCAAAAGTTCATGAGCTTGTTTGAAGGGATCCGCATATTTGTTTGGATTGTTGGCTTTGGGACCATTATCGCTGGCATAGTGGGAGTAAGCAATATCATGCTTATCGTTGTGAAGGAAAGAACAAGGGAAATTGGAGTTAGAAAAGCAATTGGCGCCACACCAAGATCTATCATCAGGCTTTTCCTCCAAGAGTCAATAACCATCACCTTGATGGCAGGGTACATAGGTCTATTGGCTGGAATAGGGCTGATAGAGTTTATTAACTGGGCCATGTTGAATTTCGGGATAGAAGCCGAATTCTTTAAAAACCCAACGGTAGACATAGAAACAGCAGCCTCTGCCACGATCCTATTAGTAATAGCTGGTGCTATGGCAGGCTTCTTCCCTGCCAGAAAAGCAGCTAAAGTAAACCCTATTACGGCACTGAAAGATGAATAAATTAGCCTAAAAGTCATTGACCACTAACGATGTTTGACTACGACAAATGGCAAGAGATACTCGCTACAATGCGGAAAAACAAACTGAGGACATTCCTTACCATGTTTGGAGTGTTTTGGGGCATATTCATGCTTTTGTTATTGTTGGGCACTGGCATTGGGCTTGAACGGGGTGTTACCAAAAACTTCAATGGCTGGGCAACCAATAGCGGCTTCATATGGAGCAACAGAACCACCATGGCTTACAAAGGAATGCAGCCTGGTAGATACATCAACTTCAAAAACGAAGATAAAGTGCTTTTGGAGCAACAAGTAGAAGGTCTCGGGGTGATCGCTCCAAGGAATAACCTAGGAGGCTGGCGCGGTGGAAACAATGTGGTCAGGAAGACCAAAACAGGTGCATTTACCATCTATGGAGACTATCCTGAGTACCAGCAAGTTCAGATAGTTGACCTTTATAAAGGACGGCATATCAATGCAAAAGATATCCATGATAAAAGAAAAATAGCGGTAATTGGCGAAAGTGTTGTGAATATCCTGTTCGAGCCAGGAGAAGACCCTATTGGAGAATATATCATGGTTAAGGGGGTAAACTTTCAAGTTGTTGGTCTCTTCAGGTCATTGCGGGGAGGTGAACAAGGGAATCGCGACACACAGACTATTTACGTCCCTTTTACAACTTTTCAGCAAGCTTTCAATTATGGCAACAATGTGGGCTTCTTTGCTTTCACAGCTAAGCCAGGCGTAAAAGTGAGTGAAGTAGAAAAAAACATCAGGAAAGTCCTTGGAGATACGCACAGGATTCATCCCGAAGACCAAAATGCCCTCGGATCGAACAACCTAGAAGAGGAATTCGGCCAAATCAATGGGCTGTTTGCCGGAATCAGCATATTTGTATGGATAGTAGGCACAGGCACCCTGCTTGCAGGGGTAATAGGGGTCAGCAACATTATGTTGATAATCGTGAAAGAACGCACCAAAGAAATAGGCATCCGAAAGGCATTGGGAGCAACACCCTTTTCCATTATTTCGCTCATATTACAAGAGTCTGTCATCATTACGTCCCTCTCAGGATATGTGGGCATATTATTAGGAACGCTAGTAATTGAGTCTCTAGGAGCTTTTGTGGAACAGCAACCAGGTGGTACCTTGGGGATGTTTGGCCCTCCATACGTAGATATAACCACCGCTGCGGCCTCATTAATCACCTTAATCATTTTTGGGATGCTCGCGGGGCTTATCCCTGCACGCAAGGCCGCTAAGATTAGCCCAATTGAAGCCATCAGAGTTGATTAACCAAAAGAACATTCAAATCATCATTATATGAAAAAAGTCATCACTATTATCGTATTAATTGTTTTGATAGCAAGTTTTATCGGAACAGGATACTTTCTTTATCAAAAATCGGCAGCACCACCTGTTGTTTATGAAACAGATTCTCTTTTCGTCACCGACATCATAAAAAAGACTGTGGCAACTGGTTCTATTGTTCCCAGAAAAGAAATTGAGCTAAAATCTCAGGTGTCTGGAGTCGTTGAGAAACTATATGTCGAAGCAGGCAATGTGGTCACGCAAGGGCAGCTCATCGCCAAGATCAAGATCATACCAGATGTTGTCACACTGAACAATGCAGAGGCGAGTGTGAAGAACGCCACTATTAATTTCAAAAATGCCGAGAAAGAAATGAAACGTCAGCAAAACCTGTTCGATCAGAAGGTTATTTCCGAGTATGAATTCAATCAGTATTTGCTAGAATATAACCTAGCCAAGCAAGCGCTGGAAACCGCTGAAAACAACCTCGACCTTATTAAAGAAGGTGCTTCAAAAAAATCCCAAAACGTTTCCAACCTAGTACGATCCACAGCCGATGGCATGGTCCTGGACGTTCCCGTCAAGGAAGGGACTTTCGTGATAGAGAGTAATACTTTCAATGAAGGCACCACGATTGCTTTTGTGGCCGACATGAACGAGATGATTTTTGAAGGAAAGGTGGATGAGTCTGAAGTCGGAAAACTGAAGGAAGGAATGGACCTAAGCTTAACCATCGGGGCACTAGACACCGAAACGTTTCAGGCCAGCCTCGAGTTCATCTCTCCAAAAGGTGTGGAAGAAGAAGGTGCCATACAATTCCCTATTAAGGCGGAAGTAAATTTAAAAGATAACGCTTTCTTAAGGGCTGGCTATAGTGCCAACGCCGATATTGTACTCGAAAAAAAGGAAAACGTTCTGGCGATAAAGGAACAGAATATTCTTTTCGAAGGAAACAAGGTATTTGTTGAACTTCAAACTGCTCCTCAACAGTTTGAAAGAAGGGAAATTGCTGTAGGGCTTTCGGATGGCATCAACATTGAGGTTTTAAGTGGCTTATCCAAAAATGATATGGTGAAGAAAAGGTAAGCACTTTCACTATAAACGATAAAGCAGAAGCCACTTCACAGTAACTTCTGCTTTATTATTTCCTATGTTGGTTTATTTAGGGCATGCTAAAAAGTACAACAGTGAAATAGGCAAACCAAGGCAATTTAAGGTCAACAAGCCTTTTTGATGCGTTTTTCAGCAGACCCTATTTATCCTTCTACTCCTGTTTCAGCCTCTTCCGATCCCTTCTTTACCTTAGCTAATATTTCCTCATAACGTGCCTTTACTTCTGCATCGCTACGTAGCGCTTTTGTGATTTGGTTATAAAGGGTTCCGCCAAGCTCATCTTTGATCAGATTTGTATAATTATCCTTAAACTCGGCAGTCATTTCCTCATATTTAGCCTGGATGTTGTTATACACCATCATCTCTTCTTCTGTGACCTCAATTTCAGCCAGTTTGGCGGAGTCTTTAACAGCGGCTTGAATCTCTACAAACCTACGTCCACCTGCCATCAACTCTTCGCCCTGGATCAAAGCATTGTACTCCTTTTGGATATTGGCTTTCATGGCATCTATAGAATCCATGACCATAGCATATTTTTCAAGATCAACATCGCTTATCTCCGCATCTTGTGCCTGAACTGCCGTAAAAGCAGCTACAGCCAAAATTGTCATAAAAAAGGTCCTCACTCGACTCAATCTGTTTTGCATTTTCATTATTTTTTAAATTAAAACTTCAAATATCGACTCGTAATAAATGGGAATTTGCAAATAATAGCAAATTAAATGTAGAAAAATTGAGAATACGGCCAAAATAAATCTAATTCCCCGCAAATAGTCACAATATTGTTTGAAATAATAAGGCCGAACAATTAACTCCTTAAATCTCTACATAATTACTACCAAAAACTCACATTCAAAACGAAAAGTATTCTACTTTAATACTAAATATAGCAGATAATTAAGTGTTATTTAACTTTTATTAAAATAAATAATTCTCTACCAACAACATTCGCTTAAAACAACCAATCCTAATTGTTGTTATTTATCCTACTAAAGTGTGCTTTGACAAAAGCGTAGTCCAAGGCACATCAATAATGATTTTCCCATCAAATCTATTATTTATGAGACCATTGAACAAAGAAGAAATCCGAAAGCTAAACGACGTAAAGAGCGATATATTTATATCTATATACATACCGACCCATCGTGCGGGAGAAGCCGTCAATAATGGAAAGGATGTCATCATGTTGAAAAATCAAGTCCAAAAGGCCAAAAATGAGCTTGTACATAGGGGTCTCCCAGAAGTTACTGCCAAAGAGTATTTAAAGGAAGCCTACAAACTTTTAGAAGATACCGGTTTTTGGCGGTTACAATTAGACGGACTAGCGGTTTTCATTGCGGACGACTTCTTTGCATATTATAGGCTCCCGCATTCATTTGAAGCATCTTTAATGATTTCTAATACCTTCAATCTAAAAGACCTCATGCCAGTAGTTCAGGGCAAGGGGCATTATTATATACTGGCTTTAAGCATAAACAAAATTCGTTTTTTTGAGGCCACGAGACACGACATCAACCCCATAAAGACACCTAGCGACATGCCTGGAAGTCTTGAAGAAGCGATGCGATATACTGAGGTGACTGCCGACATACAACGTAGGGGCGGAAATGCTACAGGGCGCGTGAATCAAACAGTATATCATGGACAGGGAGCGGAGGATGAAAGAGACGACTTCGTTTTAGAAGATTATTTGAGAAGGGTATCTGCGGCTATTTTTAATATGATCAAAGAAGAACAGGCACCACTCGTTCTTTATGGCACGGACAAGATCAAGTATTTGTATAAGAGTGTAAACCAATATGGCCATCTTCTAGAGAAAAGCGTAGATGGTAATCCCGATGAGGTAAAGGTTGATCAAATCCATCAAAAGACTTGGGATATCGTAAGGGGCATCTTTAATGAAGAGCGAGAAAACAACATAAAAAAATACGATGAGCTGGCGGGAACGGGCAAAACCTCCTATGATCTTGCAAGGATTGTACCCGCTGCTGCAAATGGACGCATAGAGGCGCTTTTCGTAGCAAAGTACAGACAAATATGGGGGAAATTTCATGAAGAGAACCAATCCGTAGAAATGCATGAAACCAGACAAGAAGGCGATTACTGCTTGTTGAACAAAGCTGTCATCGATACTTTCTTAAATGGAGGACAAGTATTCACTCTAGACAAGGACGACTTGCCGGAATACTCTGTTGATACAGACTCGGTGGCTGTGATGCGATTTTAATATAAATGCCCGATGGCACAACTTGAACTTCACAAGCTATGCCATTGGGCTTACCGCAACGATTTGGTAAACTCTATTTTTATCCTCAATTGAAAGTTTTCAATTATCTTGAATATCTGCTTGAGCGTAGCGCGTTCAATTTTAGTGAGCTTAGAAGGATCGATATAATTGTGCGGCTTATTTTTGTCCCGAATTATATGTTCTGACTGCATCTTTAGGCGCATGCCCATAAGGTAGTAGTACGACTGCATAAGCTCGTTGTATTCTTTTTCATTAAACACTTTTAAGGCGTAGAGCTCTTGTATCCTGGCGCCCGTGTTGGTTCTAAATACAAGATGCTTTAATGCATAAATGCGGACCAAGTCCACGATAGGCGTCATCGTCTTTTTAAGGTCAAACACCCGCTGAGAGCCCTTAGTAAAGGTTCTAAAGTTGTTAAAAAAGGTTAATGGTGGCTCATACTGTAGGGCATTTACTGCTAGGTTATATAAAAACATTCCTGTAGGCGCCTTCAGTCTTTCTCCTATATAGGCTTTTAGTTCTTCAATTAGCGACTTTTCTCCATATATGTGGCGGCAATCAAAAAATGTGGCTACCTTCATTACCGCCTCAGGCTCTGGCCTGTCTATCCATTGTTTATAATTGTTCTTCCAATGAGACAATGAATGCGTCCACTTGGGGTTCTTGGCCATAAACCCACCAGTACAGAAACTAAACCCTATAGTGTCCAATCGCTCTGAAACCATCTCCGCAAATCGAAGAAAGTACGCTCGCACAAGCTCTCTTTGTTCATTGGCTTTATCTTCATATATAATGGCATTGTCTTGATCTGTTTTCAAGCTTTGTTCCTTACGCCCTTCACTCCCCAGCACCATAAAGGCAAATTTGGCAGGCGGATTTCCAATTTCATTGATTACCCCTTCTATTACCTTCTGAGCAATAGTATCGGAGGTGGCCGTTATGATTTGGTTGACGATCTCAGCTTTTACACCTCTATCCAATAATTGGTAAATAAGCCCAGGCATCCTGTCCCATTTCTTTTTCAACTCTTGGGTAGAGGTGGAAAGACGAACTGATTGGATAAATACGAATGGAGACTGGGCCTGATCTGTCAGCAATTTATTCCTGCTAAGCAAGCCCGTAATCTTGCCGCTGTCCTCAATCAAAAGATACCGAGTCCTTGTACTAAACATCAACAAGATGGCCTCATATACATACGCATCACTCGCAATCCTAACGATTGGATTGTCCATATACTTTTCAATAGGCTCATCTAAGGAGACGCGTTTGGAAACGATGTTATCTCTCAAAGTCATATCCGTTACATAACCCAATATCTCCCCATTCCCCTCAACAAAAACACAACTGGCTTTATTGGTCGCCATCAAAAGGGCCACTTCATGGATTGGTGTCTGAGGAGAGCATGTATATACTTTCCGCGGTACTATGGAAGTAATCCGCTTAGAGAAAAACTGATCCGCACTGATAAGGTTATTGTTCACAGGAAGGCTCTGACGAACGAAATGAGCATACTCATCGTTGATGACCTTCCTTCCATATTCAGCAGTAAAATGTTGAAAGAAGGCCTCATAGGCGTAACATAGCGACCTAAAGGCTTTCCGCGGCAATGTATATACGATAGTACCTTTAGATGGAACAACCGTTCTTATGGACCTGCGCTTGTTCAACAGGATGGAAATCCCACCATATATTTGACCGCTCTCCAGAGTCTCCTTGAGTCTTTTATTGCTTTCGCTATCATAAAAGAATATCTCATATTGACCCTTCACGATAATATCTAAACCTTGTAACTTAGTGGCATCTTGCAAATAAAGGACACTCTCCCCTCTTGGTCTAACTTCCTGCACCATCTCCGCTGCTTCCTGTAGTACCTCGGGAGGAAGTAAGTCAAACGGTTTTATTTTCTTCAGAAAAGCTACTTTGTCATTCATATCTACCATATATAACATATAAGAACAAAGACTAAAGTAAAACAGAGCACAACAGACAAGCCGCAGCCAGACCCTTTTTTGGAAGCTTTCTTTTTAAATTGTAACTGCTGTTTCTTGATGATGTCCTCAGTAATTTCTTCCCTTCTCACCAGCTCAAAGAAGCATGCTGCGGTGGCCCTACAATCGGAAAGTGCATTGTGCTGGCCGGGCATGTCATGTCCGAATAATGACCAGTAGAGCTCGTTTAGTTTAGGATACAGGTGATTCGTGAGCCGCATATAATGCGCATTGGTCTTCATAGTGCAGTATGTAGGGTACTGGTCGAGAGTGTTTTTGAGGCCCGCCCGCTGCAATGCGACCGACAACATTTGTTTATCGAACTCTATCAAATGCCCCACCAAAAGGGGATTATATTGACGCAGATCTCTTAAGAATTTTTTCAATACCTTAAGCCGTCTCTCCCCCTTTTCCTCTAGCACTGCCTTAGTGATGTGATGAATCTTATGCACCCCCTGCTTGCTGTAGACGATCCAGGACAATTGGATGACATATGGCCAGTCTTCATTAGGATGGTCCCAATTCTTGGGCAACCCTGAGGTTTCTGTGTCAACAAACATGATATACTCATTCATGTCATATCTGTTATAAGAAGTAATTCTTTTTCCTTGTCCATAAGCAGCAAGCCATCAAGAATACAACTATATTTGCCCTTTTCAAACATACTAAATAATAAAATGAGTAAGACTGCAGAAATTCACACCAAAAAAGGCGTGATGAAAATTGAGTTCTTTGAGGAAGATGCTCCCAACACGGTGAAGAATTTCACTGATTTGGCAAAAAAAGGGTTTTATGATGGTCTGACTTTTCATAGAGTGATCCCTAACTTCGTTATTCAGGGAGGATGCCCCAATGGAACCGGTTCGGGAGGTCCAGGCTACACTATAAAATGTGAATTGGACGGAGACAATCAATTCCATGACAGAGGGGTGCTTTCTATGGCACATGCTGGAAGAAACACAGGTGGATCGCAGTTTTTTATTTGCCATAGCCGAGACAACACTTCTCACCTCGACAGGAACCATACTGTATTTGGAAGAGTGTATGAAGGACTTGAGGTAATAGATGCCATCAGGCAAGGAGATGTGATGGACAAAGTAGTCATCAACGAATAAAACATTTACTCCAGGGAAAGGTGTTCGATACTGAATTGTTGAGCACCTTTTTTCATTATACAGAACACGACCTATCGCGATACAATCGGCACCGCAACTAATAGGAAATCCCAACCTTCTGATTTAATTTTGAACAGTCGACCTAAAAGGCGTCTTCTTCGTATACTATATCATTATAGTCAAGAGCTTCAGTCATCATTATGAATAAAGACTTTCTGAACAATATATATATTGCACATCAAAAATGTCCCGATTGCCCTTCCGCTGAGCGTGTAGCAGGATTCTTCATAGAGCTTCTAGGAACATTGTTCCCTCCTTTTGCTAAGAAATCATTTGGGTCTATTGGAGAATTGTCTTTGCACCTCAATGAGCTGAAACTTCAGTTGGGACAGGTCTTGCACAAAAGCCCCAACGAGGAAGCCATCGACTGGAAAAAGGTAGTGGATGAGTTTTTTGACTATATCCCCACTATGCACACTCAATTGTTGCAGGATGTGAATGCCATGTTCTCTGGAGACCCAGCCGCAAAAAGTGAAAATGAAGTTATCAGGACGTATCCCGGATTTTATGCCATTGCTGCCTATAGGGTTGCGCACCAGTTACACAAATCAGGCGTAAAGATAATCCCACGCATGATCACTGAACATGCCCATAGCAAAACCGGCATCGATATTCACCCTGGAGCCAAAATCGGCAATCATTTCTGCATCGACCATGGCACAGGAGTAGTCATTGGGGAAACAGCCGAAATCGGAAGCCATGTAAAGTTGTATCAAGGGGTAACCCTTGGTGCTTTGAGTGTCAACAAAGAAGATGCTGAAAGAAAACGACATCCGACCATCGAAGACAATGTAGTGGTATATGCGGGAGCCACTATACTAGGAGGCGAAACAGTAATAGGTCACGACAGCACCATAGGCGGTAACGTTTGGATCACCAAAAGTGTAGCGCCTTACACTAAGATCTACTATCAGGCAAAAATGTACAATGAGGATTCAGGAGAAATTGATTTAGTAATTTACAAAGAGCATATATGAAACTGTTTGATTTGATTGGGAATACTCCTTTGGTTGAGCTACAGCATATTCCAACCAATAAAAACATTAAAATATTTGGAAAGCTGGAAGGTCAAAACCCTGGTGGAAGTGTAAAAGACCGTGCGGCTTATTTCATGATCAAGAGTGCCTTAGAGCGTGGTGATATCAAAAGCGGCGACAGGTTAGTAGAAGCCACCAGCGGAAATACAGGGATTGCATTGGCCATGATCGCCCAGATCATGAAAGTAAAAATGACCTTGATCATGCCCGAAAATGCCACCGAGGAGCGTATCAAGACAATGAGAGCTTACGGTGCCGAGCTGATCCTCACTCCTGCTTATAAATCAATCGAATATTCTCGCGAAGTGGCTGAGAAAATAGCGGCTGAGGAAGGTTACTACATGCTCAACCAATTCGCCAATTTTGACAACAGCCGAGCACACTATCTAACCACTGGTCCAGAAATATGGGAAGCAACCAACGGAGAAATCACTCATTTCGTATCTGCCATGGGCACTACTGGCACCATCATGGGGGTATCTTCTTACCTAAAAGAAAAAAAAAACGCCATCACCATAGTGGGCACACAGCCCTCAGACCAAGCCTGTATACCCGGTATTAGGAGGTGGTCACCAGAGTTCCTACCCAAAATATTTGATCGCAATAAGGTAGATAAAATCATTGATGTAAGCGAAGAAGACGCCATAAACATGACCCGAAGATTGGCGAGAGAAGAAGGCATCTTGGCAGGCATGAGCAGTGGAGGGGCTTTGCATGCCGCTGTGGAAGTGAGCAAAACGATCGATGCCGGGACGATAGTGTTCATCGTTTGCGACCAAGGCGATCGCTATATGAGCTCCAACCTTTTTGAATAGTGAAGGTGAATGAATATGGAGTACTGTATCAAACACGACACAACATACCACTATCCACAGTAAAACCTTCTACACTATTTTATTACTTTCGTCTTTTCTATATTCGACACGAAATTAACTTTTAATAAAAACAGTATGTTTCCAACCATCAACCCTACCAGCACTGCCGCTTGGAAAAAATTAGAAAGTCACTTTCAAGAGATCAGTAAAACACACCTCAGAGCACTATTCAAAGAAGACCCTAAGCGCTTCGAAAAGTTTAGCATTCAGTTCGAAGATATACTGCTTGACTATTCTAAAAACAGGATAAATAAAGAAACATTCGACCTATTGCTTTCTTTAGCAGATTCCTGTGGATTAAAGGAAGCCATCAGTGCCATGTTTAGCGGTGACTCCATCAACTATACTGAAAAACGACCCGTACTCCACGTGGCATTAAGAAACCGCTCCAACAAGCCCATTTACGTAGAAGGCAAAGATGTGATGCCGGATGTAAATAAAGTACTTGCCCAGATGGAAACATTTTCCAATGCGATCATTCATGGGGATTGGAAAGGATATACCGGCAAGCCCATTACCAATATCGTCAATATAGGCATTGGGGGCTCCGACCTAGGCCCAGTCATGGTCACAGAAGCGCTAAGACCCTACAAGAAAAGCAATATTACCAGCCACTTTGTGTCAAACGTAGACGGCACCCACATTGTAGAAACGCTAAAGGGGCTGGATCCGGAGCAGACGCTCTTTATGATTGCCTCCAAGACTTTCACTACGCAAGAGACTATGACCAATGCGCACTCTGCTCGGAAATGGTTTTTGGATTATGCCAAAGATGAAGCACACATCAAAAAACACTTTGTCGCCATCTCTACCAATGCCAAGGAAGTAGCGGCATTCGGTATTGATACTCAAAACATGTTCGAATTCTGGGACTGGGTCGGAGGACGTTATTCTCTGTGGTCTGCCATCGGTCTTTCCATTGCCTGCACCATTGGGTTCGACAATTTCAAGGCATTGCTAGAAGGTGCCCATGCCATGGACAATCACTTCGAAAATGAGCCCTTCGAAAGGAATATTCCTGTCATTCTTGCCGTGTTGGGAATTTGGTACAACAACTTCTTTGGCACCGATTCTCAAGCCTTATTGCCTTACGACCAGTACATGCACCGATTTGCGGCCTACTTTCAGCAAGGCGACATGGAAAGTAATGGCAAGTCGGTCGATAGAAACGGAAAGCCTGTAAATTACCAAACAGGCCCTATCATCTGGGGCGAACCTGGAACAAATGGCCAGCATGCGTTTTATCAATTGATCCACCAAGGCACCAAGCTTATCCCTTGCGATTTCTTAGCACCTGCCATCACCCAAAATCCCGTTGGGGATCATCACCCCAAGTTGCTCGCCAACTTCTTCGCACAAACCGAGGCACTTATGAATGGCAAATCAGAAGAAGAGGTACAGGCCGAACTACAAAAGGAAAACAAAAGCCAAGAAGAAATCGAAGCGCTAAAGCCATTCAAGGTGTTCGACGGGAATAGGCCTACCAACTCAATACTGTTCAAAAAGCTTGACCCTCGTACACTCGGCAGTCTCATCGCCATGTATGAGCACAAGATATTCGTACAGGGCGTCATCTGGAACATCTACAGTTTCGACCAATGGGGCGTGGAGCTCGGCAAGCAACTGGCCAAAAAGATTTTACCAGAGCTAGAAGACGACAGCTTGGTAAGCACACACGATAGCTCCACCAATGGCCTTATCAATCAATACAAATCCTTTAGAAAAGGGTAGCTAAAAACCGCACGTGATTGAAAGGAACCCCAACGAAACAAGTTTTCTAGGGTTCCTTTTTTTATTTGGGCGTCTCATCCTGCTGTCCGCTATTACTCCGCCCCACACAAAACCGGCCCCTAGCGGGGTAACCGCTTCCATCAGGGGCGCTCCTACGTTTGTGCATAGCGAAGCGACAAGGTCTACTCGTCCACTTTTAGAACCCAATGTCCCCCTTTCAGGGTTGTTGCGATTTTAGGCATAAACCACCAACAAACCAAAGCCGAACATAATAGGAATGCGGCTTTAGCCCATTCACCATAGGATTATTGAAACACAGAGGCTTTAGCCAAATCAAGGCGATATGATTAGATGAGTCAGAACTCCAGGTAGCTTAAAGAGGCGAATCCTGGTTAAAGCCTTTATACCTTAACAATCTATACCTTCAGGATAAATCCAGAGGCGACTGAAAGCGCTTCAAGGGTACAGACGACCGCATTCTTATCTACCCATTTTCCGGTGTTTCACCAACAACCTAACCCACTTTCTACTACATTTATTAACAGACAACTATTGAATAAACTCCTTGATCAATAGGAATGCGGCTTTAGCCCATTCTAGACGAAATACCAGCATTAGGCTTTAGCCAAAATATCCCAACCTTTTATTGACAAAGTTTTTCTGTTCGATCTCATACCATCACCAGTAAGAATACAAACCCATAAGCTTTATGACAAACAGTCCCATAAAAGGCAAAAGAGCGGCATAGAAGCCAGATGGGGTTCCACATTTTCCAATGTAAAGCAAGCCGAAAAACAAACCCGGCAACAATAGATGCAAAAGAGCCGAAAATCAATAGGAATGCGGCTTTAGCCCATTCTATACGAAATACCAGCATTGGGCTTTAGCCAAAATATTCTCCTATACCATCTTTCGATGCCATAGGATTAAACCTAAAAAAGCTTTTAACGTTAGCCTTTCCTATCCCATTCATGGTTTTTGGCTATATTTAATGGTTCGAGCCATCTAAAGGCCGACTGGGGCTTCCAACAAAATCGTAACACCAAATTTCTATCATGCTGACTTTTCAAATTTCCGGAAACTATACCGACTTGTATCAAATTGCTATGAGTCAGGCCTACTATATGGAAGGTAAACAGGACGTTCGAGCCTGCTTCGATTACTTTTTCAGAAAAAACCCTTTTCAAGGCGGCTATGTATTGTTCTCTGGACTACAGAATGTAATGCACGCATTAGAAAGCCTACATTTCTCCCAAGATGATATTGCATTTCTTGCTGACCAAGGTTTTGACCCTAAATTTCTTGAATTCCTAAAGCAGTTCCGGTTCAGAGGAACCATCTATGCCTCCCAAGAAGGTGATATCATTTTCCCCAATCGCCCAGTTTTAAGAATAGAAGGAAAGCTCTTGGAAGTGCAGTTGGCAGAAACCTTACTTTTGAACATTTTAAACTTTGAATCCCTAATAGCTACCAAAGCTTCCAGAATGCGGGCTGTAGCGGGAGATAGAACTCTAAGCGAATTTGGCTTGCGGAGAGCACAAGGCCTCGGGGCAATTTGGGCATCAAGGGCTGCTATAGTAGGAGGTTTTGATTCCACCTCAAATGTCTATGCCGGGCAGCATTATCAGATTCCAATAGAAGGGACAATGGCTCATTCATTTATTGTGAGCCATGAGTCTGAATTAGAGGCTTTCCGAAAATTTGTCGAGGCCAGACCTCATAATAGCGTTCTGCTCGTCGATACGTATGACACATTGAGAAGCGGAGTACCCAATGCCATTAAAGTAGCCAAAGAAATGGAGGCTAGAGGTGAGCAGTTGCTGGCCATAAGGTTAGATAGCGGGGATTTAGCCTACCTCGCCAAGCGCGCGCGCAAAATGTTGGATGAAGCCGGCTTGCACAAGGTAAAGATTGTAGCTTCAAACCAACTGGACGAATATTTGATCAAAAGTTTGTTGGATCAAAATGCCCCAATAGATGTATTTGGCGTCGGCACGAATTTGGTGACAGGCGAACCTGATGCGGCACTGGATGGCGTATTCAAACTAGCTTCATCTGATGGCATAGCAAGGCTCAAAATCTCTGAAAATCTTCAAAAAGTAACTTTACCAGGAATCAAACAAGTGTATAGGCTATTGGATAAAGATGGCAACTTTTATGGAGCTGATGTGGTAACACTTCACGAAGAGTCGAAAGTAGGTCGGATGCATCACCCATTTGAAATGGGAAAATCCCTTTCCTTAAAAGGCTACGACCAAGAGCCTTTGTTGCACAAAGTAATGGAGGATGGAAAACCTATTATTCCAACCCAGTCTCTGAAAGAAATCGCTGCCTATGCGCAAAAAAGACTGGCCAAGCTACCGGATGAATATAAGCGCTTCCAGTACCCGCACATATATAAAGTGGGCATTAGCAGCAAATTGCTTGCACTAAGAGAGGAACTGAGGTCGAAGTATAAACAAAATAGCGAAGAGGAATTTTAATCAGCTACTTGGCACAATTGTTAAAACGATACCATTATTAAGAAATGAAAGCCCTATTACTAATTGATATACAAAACGATTTTCTTCCAGACGGTGCATTGGCCGTCCCCAATGGGGATAAAATCATTCCTATTGTTAACAAAATACAGAGTCATTTCGACCTAATTGTGGCTACACAAGACTGGCACCCTCAAGACCATAAGAGTTTTGCTTCTAATCATGAGGGCAAGAACACCTTTGATACCATCCTGCTCCAAGGACTAGAGCAAGTCCTTTGGCCAGACCACTGCGTACAGGGCACCGCAGGGGCAGACTTTTCCAAAGACCTTGAGATGAACAAAGTGGAGGCCATATTCCGTAAAGGGATGGACGCTGCGATTGATAGCTACAGCGGCTTTTATGACAATGGGAAATTAAAATCTACGGGGCTTGCAGATTATTTGAAAGGGAAAAACATCACGGAACTTTACCTTACTGGATTAGCAGGTGACTATTGTGTTTACTTCTCGGGTATGGATGCACTAGCTGAGCAGTTTTCAACCTATTTGATAGAAGATGCAACCTATCCGATCGACCAAGAAAACTTCGCCAAAAACAAAGAGAATTTCTTGAAAGCAGGAGGCAAGATTGTTTCAAGTGATCATTTCCACTAGGGCGTCAATTCCTGTTCAATGGTATCATTATTCTTCGAACCGGGAAAAGTCGTACGAGTGGCAAAATCATAGGCTATCCAAGCCATGATCAAAAAGAAGATAAAACAAAAGATGAGAAAGATTTTTTTGCTCTTTGCCATAGGAGATATTAAAGTCACAAATCTATAGAAAATCCTCAAGTGTCGCAAAAGCTGTCTCATTCCGACAAGCCATTATCTCCACAACTATGCCGGTTGTGATCCTTAAGGAAGCTTTGCTACAAGACTCTCTGGGAGTGCTTTAAGTATCTGATAGATAATTTTCCATTTGAATCCTGGGACAATGGCAAAACCACTTCCTGCGGTCACGATCTTCTCCGCCACGAACTCGGGCTCGAGCATCAACGACTCGGAAAGTTCCAGGCCAGCGTTGATCTTAGTCCGTATATAGCCGGATATGACTACATTCACCGTTATATTTCTATCCGAAAGATGTTGCCGAAGGCCTGCCAAGTATTGCGTAAAGGCCGACTTGGTACTGCCATATATAAAGTTGCTCTTCCTTCCCCTGACACCAGAAAGCGAAGATATGCCGATAATCCTTTCCAAATGAGTATTACTCTTATCTGAAGCAATAATATTCAGAATGGAAACTGCGCCAGAATAGTTTACATTCATCATCTGATAACTATCATTCCAATTATCAATAGCCTCCTCATTGCTCCTAAGAAAACCTGCTGCATACACCACAATATGGGGCTTAATAGGTAGATCAGCATAAAATTTGGAATGACTATCAAAAGCAGTAGCATCAAAATAACGCACTTCTACCCTCTCCTTGTTCACATTACCCTCAACAAATCGGGTAAGCTCTTCTATATTTCTTGAAGCAGCGATTACATTAAAGTTTTTGTTCACATATAGTTTAATCGCTTCTTTGGCCACGTCGGAATTGGCACCTAGTATCAGAACTGTTTTAGGAGTATTGTTGGACATATGCATGTGGGTTTGAGTCATCATAAATAATTAATAATAGATGAATAAACAAATATTTTACTTACCTTAACTGAGATTTTTATTTTAACCCAAACCAATAAAACAATGAAAAAAACAGTTTTCATCCTTACTTTTTTGATCTCCTTTAATGCTTGGGCTCAAGGCCAGCTTCAAAATGAAGCTACGGGGTTCATTAGTTATACTGCCGGGAAGTATGTGCAAC